>Ga0334889_1000792_pt1 | contig 46007 bp, 37 predicted proteins | sample GraSluR1_MG_2_FD_207222 | JGI IMG/M metagenome (GOLD analysis project Ga0334889, IMG submission 207222) | Sludge microbial communities from methane-producing bioreactor in Wageningen University, Netherlands - Granular Sludge_8_08-R1 | ecosystem: Engineered > Bioreactor > Anaerobic > Unclassified...
TAACAGAAGCCACAACAGTATATGAAGGAGATACCATAAAAACAGGAAATGACAGCAGAGCCCGCTTAACATATCCTGACGGGAGCGGAACCCTCATAAAAGAAAAAAGCGAAGTGGTAATAAAAGAAGCCCGGGGAAGAGAATACATCAAAAAAGACGGCAGCCCCGGAATAGCAGTAGACTGGCTCAATCTGGAAGTACCCAGAGGAACCCTGTTTGGAGCCCTGGCAACACAGCAGCAGGGAAAAGCACAGGCAAACGCCGCACTGCAGCCAGATAATTATCCACTGCTGGCAGACTTAAACGGCTGGAGCATATTAGCCGATGCCGGGAACAATCAAAACCTGCCCTGGTACCAGGCATCCCAGGCCAAGAAAGTAAAAATGCAGGTAGACATGCCCTGGGGAGTAGCCGCAATAAGAGGAACCTTTATAAGGGTAATAGTACATGAAGACGGAAGCTGTGATGTCAGCTGTCTGACCGGAGACGCAGAGATGATAGGACAGGACGCAGCAGGGAACTGTGGCAGTACCTCTGGGAGAAGGACAGAGCAGCGGTATAGGAGATAATCAGGCAGTAGAAGATGTCAGGGGAATGAGTGAAGAAGAACAAGCAGCCTTTGCCGAAGAACAGGGATGGGTAGTGGACACCGCCCTGGAAATGGATGCCGAACAAAAAGTAATACCCGGGCAGGAAGACAGCATAGTGGATAATGTAATAAAAGCCCTGGAAAACAGCGGAGTAGAACTGAGTGAAGAAACCAGGAAAGAACTGGCAGAAAAGATAAAAGAGGCAATGGGACAGGAAGAAGAAACTCCTCGTACAGAAGATAACTACGACGATGACGATAACGATGACGATGGGCTTAGCAGCGAGGCCAGGCTGAGCAGCCTGGGATTGAGTCAGGGAAGCCTGAGCCCTGTTTTTAATTCTGACATTACCAGCTACACAGCGAGCGTAAGCAATGAGGTAACGAGTATTACCATAAGCCCGACAGTGCAAGAAAGCAATGCTACGGTGATAGTGAACGGGACTACCGTGGTGAGTGCGAGCCCTGTGGTTATCAGCCTGGATGTAGGAACGAATACTATTGATGTGGTAGTTACTGCTGAGGATGGAGTAACAAGCAAAACCTATACTGTAACGGTTAACAGGATCGGGAGAGATGTTTCTGGAGATTTCACCGACGCGAATTTCAAGCAGGCGGTATGGGAATGGCTGGGAAATGAGATCGGGTCCGCCCCGGGCAACTTTACCCAGCAAGACCTGAGCAACCGAATGGCAGTTCAGAGTAATATTCTTGATGTTTCAGGAAAAAATATCAGCAACCTGGCCGGACTGGAGAACTTCCAGGGTACTGGTCTGCTTGAGCTTCATTGTGGAAGTAACAATTTGAATAACCTGCCCAACTTACCAAGTGGACTGGAGTGCTTGGGGTGCGGTGATAACAATTTGAGTGGTCTGCCTACCTTGCCATCCAGCCTGATAAGCTTGCGATGCGGTAATAACAATATAAGTAGTCTGCCAGTCTTACCATCCATTCTGACGATATTGTGGTTAAGTGATAATAGTTTGAATAGTTTGCCGGACTTACCGGATAGCCTGACGACCTTGTGGTGCAGTAATAACAATTTGAACAATCTGCCAGCCTTACCATCCAGCCTGACAGAATTGAAATGCCACAATAACCAGTTAAGCAGCCTGCCGAATTTGCCAGTTGGCCTGACATATTTAGGTTGTTGTAATAATAGTTTAAATAGTTTGCCTGACTTGCCACCCGACCTGACGACTTTGTGGTGCAGTGAGAATAGTTTGAGTAGTCTGCCAGCCTTGCCAAATACGCTGACCAGCTTGTACTGTGCCTGGAATAATCTGAGCAATATTGATGTACCAGCCCAATTTACGGAGTTGCATTGTAACAATAATTATCTTGATGTTTTTACAGATCCACTCATGACTTTGATAAATGATTGCGCTTGTTCTGACGAGACCAGGCAGATTACTCCCCAATATAAATATGTTTATGCAGGTGATACCATAAGTTTTGTTTCAGGTGAGACTCGGCAGTTAACCGGTTCTGAGCTGGAGCGTCGTAAAAGCTCCGATGGTAGTAGTTGGACCGGTCCAACGGCTGGAGTTATCGGCGACTTCACCTTTAGCAGCAGCAATATTGCAGTAGCAACGGTGGACAGCGGAGGCCTGATAAACGCTGCTGGAATAGGAAGCTGTGAGATTTACGCCAAATATAAGAATATAGATTCCGGATATACCAAAGTTACTATTCCGGTAACGGTTACAGGTGTTGCGACGGTGGCTACTGTTGTGAATTCCACTAAAGCTAATGGCAGCTATGGCATAGATGAAGTTATTCCCATAAGCGTAAGCTTTGATCAAGTGGTATATGTTACCGGGACACCGCAAATGAGTCTGGCTACGGGAACACCCTCGGCTACTTATATCGACTATAGTGAGGGCAGCGGGACTTCCACTCTCATTTTCAATTACACTGTAGCTGAAGGCAATTACTCTGTCGATCTTGCTTATACTTCACCTGCGGCCATAAGCCTTAACGGAGGCAGCATAAAGAACGAAACTGCCGAGGATGCTGTACTGACCCTGCCGACCCCGGGAACGGAAGGCTCTTTGAGCTGGTCTAAAGATCTGGTGATTGATGGGGTCAAACCGAAAATAACAGCTGCAGCATTTACCAATTCAGGGGGAGGGGCAACTTTATGGGATGCTGTTGGTGAGACCCTGACCATCACCTTTAGCGAAGATGTTACGATAACTGCCGGGCAATTATCAGATACACAGCTCAATGCCTTACTGGGAACGAGCATAGTATATGATGCTGCTTCAACTGTAAATATTGCCCAGGGGCTCTCTAATACAGCGAGACTGACTAGCAGCGGAGCAGCGTTTTCAACCGGCCTGGCCCAGGATGCTGCAGTAAACGGAACCAGTCATGACAGTTCGGCCTATCTGATAGACATGACGGGGAATACACTTGGAGCGACGACAGGAGTAATTCTTGAACTCGGTGCTGATGTATGCGTTGAGAGCCTGGATAGCTATTATACAATAGATGATAGTGCTAATACCATCCAGAGCAATGTAAGTGAAATCAATACCAATCTTACTGTGGAAGCTTTCTTTAGCTGCCTGAGCAAAAATGCCCAGGCTGAATGGAAGGTGATAGCAGAAGGAATCACGGTAAGTAATCAAAGCGAATTTGATGGGGCCACAGCCAAAAGTTCTGCAGACACCTTATTGTTTGGTGATCAGCTGGCTGTCAAAGCGGAAGATGGTACTATCAAGGTATATGCTGTAAGCGTATTACTGGGTGATCCAGTTTTGGGCGGGGGTGATAATCCCGGAACTCCCAGTGGTTTAAAGAGTCCTTTTTCAGGATTTACCTGGGGTAAATACAGGTACTGGTTATATGATTTTATTGATAACAGCATTAGCATTAAGATTATTGCATATGATGAATCAAATCAAATTATCAGTCAATGGGATAAATCTGGTGGCCGATATACCAGCAGTATCAGTATAGATACTACGAATGAGACTATCATAATAACTAATCAATATGGCACCATGACGGTCAACTGGAGTGAGCTGTTATTAACCCAGCCTTAGAAAATATAATAAGACCAGTTGTGGGGCAGGCCACTGACTTACGGATGGTCGGCAAACTGAAGCAAGTAAGCTTGGGGTGCTATCAGTTTGCCTGGAAGTTACAGGATGAAGAAACGATTCCCGGTGCGTAAATCAAAAAAAGGATGGTTCATTGTTTGACATAACAAACAATGAACCGTCCTTTTGTTTGCCTATAATTTGACCGGTGCACTGCTTGCAGTATAATTAAGTAAATCTTGATATTGTTTGATCTGGTTTTAATTCCAGTTCCCAAAACATTTTCAAAATAACAATGAGGTGCGAATAATGGCTGAATTCTTAAAAGTAGTAAATTACCAGGATGCTTTGCAGATGATAAAGGATAAATTCCCTCTTCCACAGAGAGAACGTGTTTCCCTGGAGGAGTCTTTAAATCGCATACTGGCTGAGGAACTGATCAGCCCCGAGGATATGCCGTCTTTTAACCGGAGCACTGTAGACGGCTATGCTTTACATGCTGAAGATAGCTTTGGCAGCAGTGAATCGCTGCCGGCTTTTCTGGACTATATTGGTGAAGTGCAAATGGGGCGGGAGGCTGACATTAAAGTTGCACGGGGGCAGTGCTGCTGGATACCTACAGGGGGAATGCTGCCGGCAGGAACTGATGCTGCGCTTATGGTGGAGTATACAGAAAAACTGGGAGATGATACGGTACTGGTCTTCAGACCGGCAGGACCCTGGGAGAATGTTATGCAAAAAGGGGAAGATATACGGCAAGGACAGGGATTGTTTTCTCCTGGAAAGCGGCTGCGTGCTCAGGATATCGGTTTTCTTGCTTCTCTGGGGATTAGCGAGCTCAGTGTTTATAAACCCTATAGTATAGGAATTATTTCTACTGGTGATGAGATTGTTCCGGTTGAGCGTAAACCTCTCATAGGAGAAGTCAGGGATGTCAATTCATATTCTCTGGCGGCGGCTGTTCAGTCCTGCGGGAGTATATCCCGAATCTATCCGCTGGTAAAGGATGATTTTTCTGTTTTACAGGGGGCGGTCAAATCCGGGCTGGAAGAGAATGATGTGCTTTTGATGTCAGGGGGCAGCTCTGTAGGTACCATGGATGTTACCATGGATGTTTTACTCTCTTTTCCGGGGGCGGAAATGCTGTTTCATGGTATTGCGGTTAAACCGGGCAAACCTACCCTGGCGGTGAAAATCGGTGATAAGCTGGTCATTGGGCTGCCGGGACATCCGGTTTCTGCTTTGATGATGTTCAATATTGTCTGTGCTCCGGCCTTGCGCTTTTCTCCTTCTATGGCTGTGGAGGCCAGGATTAATGTGAATGTAGCATCCCAGGCAGGCCGGGATGATTTTGTTCCGATAAAGCTTTTTAAGGAAGATGACGAACAGATGGCCAGGCCTTTACTGGGAAAATCAGGCTTAATGAGCATATTATCAATGGCCGATGGCTATATACATATTCCCTATGAGGCGCAGGGAGTAAAAAAAGATGAAAGGGTAAAGGTCATTCAATTTTGAATTCTTAAGGGGGGACAGGGGAGGGGACCGTCCCCCTGTCCCCTCTGTCACCTGGCTAGAGTTCGTTTAGTACTTGCTCAAGCATTGCCTGTCTTAGATTCTCTATGGATTCGAAGTCCATAGCATTTATATAATAGGCTTCCAGTTCATCGTGGTGTTTTTTGGCTGTCTGCAGAAAAGAAACGGCGTCATTGATTCCTTCGTCAAAGCGGGTTTGAGCAGAGAATATTAATTTGGCATAGGTCCCGATTGCTGATTTGTCCACGAACTGTTCCAAATCCAGAAGGCGTTTATATTTGATTGAACCCAGTTTATCTACATAGTTAATAACTGTAGCCGAAATATCCATTAGAGCTACCTGGCTTTCAGGAAGTACAATAATATCGGTTTCTTCCGGGTCGAAGGGGTTATGATAGACTTCTGCATACAGGCCCCGTACTTCGATTAGCTCCATGCAGTATCCAAAGAGCCTTTGGCAACCGGTACCGGGACTTCCTTTTACGGCGAAGATCCCATAGTCTTTATTAATAATACTCTCGACCCGGCTGACCAATCCTCCGGGGGTAATAGCACCGGCAAAAAGGTGGCGGGTCTCTTTGGCGGATGATGGGGCATCCTTCAGAAAATCCTCGGTGAGGGCGAGAATATTACGATTGACGGCTTGCGAATCAGTGTTTTCTTCATAATAGGATTTCCATTCTTCAAAGGCGGTTTTAATTTCTTTCAGGCGCTTGTAAGCCCGCTCGAAGCAGCGGGAGATATCCTGGCTGAGCTTGATAATGTTCTCGCGATGGGCTTTAATTTTATCTCTGTCCCAGAATTGTCCCAGATTGATGATTTCATCGACTGCTCCAGGAAAACGCGGGTCAACTACATGTGGAGCTGTTCCATCGAGAAAGCATATTTGCTTTTTCCCGATTACTATTCCGTCCAGGGAATTATTGTCGGAAGAACACCAGTGGTATTCAATATCCCATCCTTTTTCAGACAGGTCTTTTCCCAGCTTTTTCATGAACATTGATTTTCCAACTCCTGGTCCTCCTTTTAAAATATATTTGTGGCTGCCAGAAGAGGGTAAGATATAATCATACAGGGAATAGAAGCCGTAGCAGGTATTGCCGCCGGGATACAGGTGTTTGATAATGGCCATTGAAGACACCTCCATAATTCAATGTAATTATCCATAATATATATGATAATTCTTTCGCAAAAAGTATAGTTTTATCACCTGTCCCCCTGGTTCAGGTCTTTTTTCCTGATGCCGGCACCGTCCAACTGATCTACGACCTGTTTTTTCATATCATCAATAAACAGACGATAAAGCTCCTTTTGTTCCTGCAGCTCTTCAGGACTTAATCCAGATGTTTTCTTTTTGCGGGACAGTTCATTTATCCGCTTGATTTTTGCTTCTTCCATAATTGTCCTCCCAATTTATGCTGACGTTAGACGCTAGATGCTAGATGTCTTTACCCTCACCCTCACCCCTTACTCCCAGAGCGTAAGCTTTTCTACTTCATTCAAAATATCCACAGGGCACATAGTTCAAAACTGAGAATTTCCTTCCATATTAATCTGTGCAATAGTTTATAATGATATTTAGTTTTCACTTTATAATTAAGAGTTTTGCATAATAAATTCTGAGCGTTAGCGAAGCGAACATCAGTAGTGCTCGGAGGGTAAATCTTAAGATCCTTCGGCATTGCTTCAGGATGACAGTACTAAAATACCCAACGAATCATATGAAAAAGTTTAATTATGCAAAATCTTCATTTAAGATAATAATGCAAAAAGCTAAGGTTCTCAAATAATTATTTGAAGTATTATGGAGGCTTTATGAATTATAAACGGATCTGGGAATTTAAAGAATATGATTTATCACTGGCGCAGGATATCGTAAAGGAACTGGGTATTTCCATGTTCCTGGCGAAATTACTTACCCAGAGGGGCATAGATACTTGTGAAGAAGCCAGAAGATTTCTCTTTGGCAGTCTGGAAGATTTGATGGATCCTTTTCATTTGAGTGGTATGCAATCAGCAGTTAATAGAATAAAACAGGCCATAACTAATCAAGAACGAGTGGTAATATATGGAGATTATGATGCTGATGGAGTCTGCAGCACGGTATTGCTTATTGAATGCCTGAGCTTTTTGGGATGTGAGCCTGATTATTATGTACCGGATCGGTTCAGTGAAGGCTATGGTTTAAACCCGGAAGCAGTGAAGAAGCTTGCCGGGAAAGGATATCAACTGCTGATAAGTGTTGACTGCGGTATTGCTTCTATAGCCGAGGCTGCTCTGGCTGCTGATCTGGGCCTGGATCTAATAATCACTGATCACCATAATCCGGGAGACAAAATACCTGAAGCTGTTGCAGTAATTAATCCCAAACTGGATAGCCCGGGAAGCTGCCGGGATCTGGCAGGAGTTGGGGTGGTTTTTAAGCTGGCTCAAGCTTTATGCCAGGATAGTATTGCCGATAGACAGGTTTATGATTGGCTGGACCTGGTAGCCCTGGCAACGGTGGCCGATATTGTGCCCCTTGTGGGGGATAACCGGATTATGCTGAAATATGGTCTTGAGAGATTAAAGAATACAGCCAGACCGGGCTTAAAGGCACTCATGAGCAAAAGCGGGCTAAAGGACAGTGAAATATCGGTATGGCATATAGGATTTGTTCTGGCACCTCGGATAAACTCTGCGGGACGATTGGCGAGTGCTCGCAGCAGTGTTGACTTGTTACTGGAGGAAGATGAACAGGAAGCTCTGAAAACAGCGGAACTCTTGTGCGAAATGAACCACAGAAGAAAATCAATTGAAGAAGAAATATATAAAGAGGCAGTTTTACTGGTTCAGAACACACTGGATCTGGAAGAGGAACAAATCCTGGTAGTGGCCGGAGAGCAATGGCATGAAGGAGTAATAGGTATAGTTGCTTCTCGTTTGTGTGAAAAATTCAAGCGTTCGGTCATACTGATTTCGTGGGAAGGCGATACCGGCCGGGGTTCAGCCAGGAGTATTCCGGGATTGGATATTTTTCGGGCGCTTGATAATTGCAGTGATTGCCTGATACGCTTTGGCGGCCATAAAATGGCTGCCGGGCTTAGCATGGAAAGGCAGAATTTTCAGCAGTTCAAGGAAAAAATAAATGGCTGGGCAAAGGAGAACCTGCAGGATTCAGAAATAGTCCATAAGGAATATATTGATATGGAAATTGAGGTCGAGGATATAAATGAAGCTTTGCTGAGAGAGGTGGAGCTTTTACAGCCATTCGGCGAAGGCAATCCCTGGCCGCGCTTTGCTTTGAGAACCATGGATGCGGCGACTGCTTCTCTGGTAGGAAAGGATAGGGCTCATTTAAAGCTCAGGGTAGAACCGGGTGCTCTGGGAGGAATTGCCTTTAACCGTGCGGATTTTATGCAGCTTCCACTGGATGATTGTTATCACGATATAGCCTGTGAGATAGAAGAGAATGAATTCCGGGGCCAAAAAAGCCTGCAGCTTAAAGTAAGGGATATAAAAACAAGTTTTTTGCCTGACAATATATATGCGAAAGATTTTCTTCTTAAAGGGCACTTGGGAGCAATAAGCCGAAGCATGGAGGAAATAAGGGCCAAGCGGCCGGTACTGTTTGTTTACCCTACATTCAGGGACCTGCAAAAGCATCGTCTGCTCTTGCATGGGTTCTTCAAAATACATGTATTACGGGTTCTACATGGTAGAGTTCCTGCCATGAACAGAAACAGGCTGATAAATGATTTGAGAACAGGAATTCCTCATGTATATTTGCTCACCCGGGCATTTCTGTGCTACTATTTGAGATTCAATGAACTGCCGTCTAATCTGGGTTCCATTATTCAGGTCTGGCCCTCGGAAGGCAGCGAAGAATGGGAAAAGCATTTGAAAAATTTTAAAGTTGAACAAGTTGGCCAAAGCGGCGGGAAAATTGATTTAAAGCAGGGGAACTGGGACAGCAGTGGGTCGGCAAGGACTCTCATATACAGCAACCGGTGCCCGACTGTCCGCAAAATTTCTCATGAAATGGAGAATATTACTCTTGAAACAGGCATCAGGGATGTTAGAACAAGAAATATTTTGCGCAGAAGTTTTTGGGACTGCAAGTCAGGCGTTTTGTTAACCGATGGAGCTTTTGCTCAGCGGGGTTTTGCTTCTGAAAAGAGCCCGATCGAGGAAGTGCTTTTTGCTGATCTTCCTTTTACGGTTAATGAATATATGGCTGTAATTGAGCAGTTGCCGCAGAGTGAAGATATTTCGTTCAAGGTTCTTTTTTCCAGAGATGATTATCTTCTGAACCATAATTATTTGGAAAAGCAATATCCTGGCCTGCAGACGATTAAAATGGTGTTTGCATTCTTTAAGGGCAGAGACTGTCGGAATCCCATCAGGGAAAACACAGATGATTTGTGTGCTGCAATTGAGGCTTATGCAGGTCATGAAATAAAAGGTTTTAAGCTGCTCCCGGCTCTTCAGGTATTGCTTGATTTGGGCTTGTGTCAGCTTAAGAAAAAGGGTAGTATTATTGAAATAAAGTTTATGAATATCAAGAGTTCTGTTCTGGATCTGAATAATTCTCCTTACTACCTGGAAGGTTTGTATGAAAAGAGAGCTTTCAGGAGTATGGAAATGGAGCTGAATTCTATCCTGCAGTGGTGATGAAAATGGGACATGAAAGAATAATTGAAGAACTTAAAAAATACGATCCAGATGCGGATATCGAATTAATAAAAAAAGCATATTGCTTTGCTCAAAAGGCTCACTCAGATCAAAAGAGGATTTCCGGAGAGCCTTATATTATTCATCCCCTGGAAGTAGCGCTGATTTTAACCGGCATTGAAATGGACAGTGCAACGATTTGTGCTGCCCTTTTGCATGATGTAATTGAGGATACCAGGGTGAGCCTGGCTGATATAGAAGACGAATTCAATAAAGAGATAGCTTTGCTGGTAGATGGTGTAACCAAACTTACGCGAATAGATTTCAAATCCAGGGAAGATGCTCAGGCAGAAAATCTGCGAAAAATGTTTATTGCCATGGCTAAGGACATCAGGGTCATAATCATCAAATTGGCTGACAGGCTGCATAATATGCGTACCCTGAATTATCACCGGGAACGCAAGCAGGAAGAAATAGCCAGAGAAACCCTGGATATTTTTGCTCCTCTGGCACACCGTCTGGGAATATTTAAGTTCAAATGGGAGCTTGAAGACCTGGCTTTTTACTATCTTAACCGGGAAATGTATTACGCCATAAGCAGGAAGCTCAAACAGAAACGCCGGGAAAGGGAAGCCTATGTTAATGACCTGGTTGAACAGATTCGAGATGGCTTGTGTCAGATTGATATTTGCGCCGATATAGAAGGACGCCCGAAAAACATTTACAGCATATATAAGAAGATGCTTAAACAGATGAAGGATATTGATGAGATTTATGATAAAATTGCTATTCGGGTTCTGGTTGATGATGTAAGAGAATGCTATGGCGTCCTGGGGATTATCCATACCATGTGGAAGCCGCTTCCCGGGCGCTTCAAAGATTATATTGCCACTCCCAAGCTTAATATGTACCAGTCTTTACATACTACCCTTATCGGTAAAGGAGGAGAACCCTTTGAGGTGCAGATACGCACCTGGGATATGCACCGTACTGCGGAATATGGAATTGCAGCCCACTGGCGTTATAAAGAGGGAAGCAACCCCAAGGAAAAGAAATTTGATGAGAAGCTGTCCTGGCTGCGGCAGATACTGGAGTGGCAGCAGGAAGTAAAAGATACCAGTGAGTTTATGGAATCTTTAAAGATAGATCTATTTGATGACAATGTATTTGTGTTTACCCCCAAGGGAGCAGTTATAGAGCTTCCCAAAGGGGCATGTGCGGTTGATTTTGCTTACCGGGTTCACACCGAGGTCGGCCACAAATGTACGGGAGCTAAAGTCAACGGCCGTATCGTTCCCCTGGATTTGTCTCTGGATAATGGGGATATAGTGGAGATAATCACTTCCAAGAATTCTCCCGGCCCTACTTATGGCTGGCTTAATTTTGTCAAGACTTCTTCGGCTAAAAGCAAAATAAGGCAGTGGTTTAATAAGGAAAAACGCCAGTCCAACATTATAAAGGGACGAGATTTACTGGAAAAGGAATTGAAAAAAAAGCACTTGAACCCCAAGGATTTGTTAAAAGAAGATAAACTGGCGGAAGTGGTTAAGCGATTCAGTTTTAATACTGCAGAAGACCTGCTGGCTGCTCTGGGAGACAATGTTATAACAGCCAAGCAGGTTATTAACAAGCAAAAAGAACTGTTTTTTCACGATGCCCAACTGGAAGATATTCTGACCTTTGACAGCAAAAATACTACCGGCCAGCGGGATAAAGAAACGACAGCACTCAGGATTAAAGGTGTTGATGATGTAGCAATACGCCTGGCCAGATGTTGCAACCCGCTTCCGGGAGATCAGGTTTTGGGCTATATTACCCGCGGACGCGGGGTTTCTGTTCACCGGGAGGATTGTCCCAATATGCGCCATTATCTGGAGAATGAAAAAGACAGGATACTGGAGGTGGAATGGGCAGATAACTGTGGGGTATACTATGTGGAACTGGAGATCAAGGCTATGGATCGGTCCCGTTTAACTACAGATGTAATGAATGTTATTGCTGATGTCAGGATACAGATAAATTCAGTTTTTTCCAGGGTTACCAGGAATGACTTTGCGGTAATCAATGTCAAGCTGGAAATAAAGGATATCAGCCGCCTGCATGCGGTGATACAACATATTCAGAAGGTTAAAGATGTTTTGGAAGTCAGAAGGGTGCTGCCCGGTGAAATCAGAGGTGAATAAATTGCGTGCTGTTGTTCAGAGGACAATATATAGCAGTGTAAAGGTAAATGATGAAAGTATAGCGGGGATCAATAAAGGATTGATGGTTCTGCTGGGCATAAAAAAAGGTGATACCCAAAAAGAAGCTGAGTACATTATGGATAAGATTGCCAATCTGAGGATATTCCCGGACCAGGAAGGGAAAATGAATCTTTCAGTTTTGGATATTAAAGGAAAGGTGTTACTGGTCAGTCAGTTCACTCTTTATGGTGATGTTCGGAAAGGCAGACGCCCGTCTTTCATCGATGCTGAATTACCTGAAAAGGCCCTGCCGCTTTTTGATTATTCCTTGGCTTATTTGCGGGGATTGGGGCTTGAGGCAAAAACCGGAGTGTTCGGAGCAGAAATGCAGGTTTTTATAGCAAACGATGGGCCCTGTACGATATTGCTGGATAGTGAAAAAGTGTTTTAAAGGGGGATAAAAATGATATTAAAAGGTCTGGAAATCAGTTCAATGGGTGTTAATTGTTATATTGTCGGCTGCGAAGAAACCAGGGAGGCTGCGGTAATCGATCCCGGGGGTAATGCCCGGGCAATCTTAAATCTGCTGGAAAAAGAAAACCTGACTGCGGTTTATATTATTAATACCCATGGTCATATAGATCATATCGGAGCCAATGCTGAGGTTAAAGAAGCTACTGGCGCGAAGATATTGATTCATGAAGGGGACGGTAATATGCTGGTGAATACTATGTCGAATCTTTCATTTTTGATGGGTTCCCGGGTTACCAGTCCTCCGGCAGATGAATTTATTAAAGAAGGGGATATTATTAAGATAGGAAATACGGTGGAATTAGAGGTTATTCATACTCCCGGACACAGTGCAGGAGGTGTCTGCCTTAAAACCGGGAATATCATTTTTGTGGGAGATACGCTTTTCCAGGGCTCTATAGGCCGGACAGATTTTCCGGGAGGTTCTTATAAACAATTGGTGACAAACATCAAGGAAAAACTATTGTGCTATGATGATGATGTGGTGTGTTATCCTGGTCATGGACCGGCAACACTAATTGGCTTTGAAAGGAAGAACAATCCTTTTCTGCAATAATATAATGAGAGTTTTGCACAATTCAAAAATAAAAGTACTTTACTTTTCTAAAAATCTGTGTTAATATCATTTTATATTTTTATACCAAGTTTAAATGCTATGAAGAAGTAAAGTAGCTTCGTGGAATTATCCAGAGAAGAGATGTCATCGGCTGTAAGCATCTTTATAAGGAAGCGTTGTGAAGTTCACTTCGGAGTACCCGGCTGAAACAAGTGCAAGTAGGTCGTGGCGGAAACTCCCACCGTTAAAAGGGAGGGGATATCGGAAAAATCCTGTATCTTCTGGATAAGCGGGCCTTAGGCAATTTGGGTGGTACCGCGGGCAGCAAGTTTAGCTTCTCGTCCCATGAGGATGAGAAGCTTTTTGGATTTTTTCCCGTATCTTTATGGAGTGGGCCAATGTGTCAATTTGGGTGGTACCGCGGGAAGGTGTATATGCCTCTCGTCCCTGCAGGGATGAGGGGTTTTTTGTTTTACCAGCTAAAAAAAGGAGGAATTGCGATGGCAAGTTTACTGGCAAAGCAGGGACAGGAAATGCTGGTTTCCTGGGACAACAGAAAAACAAGAACAAAGATTAAGGTGAAATCCTGTGTTATCGGAGGGAAAGGACTGCTGCTAATAGCCGGGCCGTGTGCCGTAGAAAGTGAAGATGTAATGAAAGAAACTGCTTTCAAGGTCAGGGGGAGTGGAGCCCTTATGTTGAGAGGAGGGGCATTCAAGCCCAGAACTTCTCCGTACAGCTTTCAGGGACTGGGTAAAAAGGGGCTGGAGATACTGGCCAAAGTGGGTGAAGAAATGAATATGCCGGTAGTTACCGAAGTAATGGACAGTGAGGATATTGAACTGGTCGCTGATTATGCTGATATTTTGCAGGTGGGAGCCCGGAATATGCACAACTTCGCTCTGCTGCGCAAGCTGGGGAACTGTGCCAGGCCGGTAATACTCAAGCGTGGCTTGTCAGCAACTATAGAAGAATGGCTCCTGGCTGCTGAATATATTCTGGCAGCAGGCAATCCCCAGGTAATACTATGTGAAAGGGGCATACGCAGTGCAGAACCCTGGACTCGCAATACCCTGGATCTTTCTGCCGTAGCTATGGCCAGGGAATTGTCACATTTACCGGTGCTGGTTGATCCCAGTCATGGAACGGGAGTGAGAAGCCTGGTAACCCCTATGGCTAAAGCTGCAATTGCTGCAGGAGCTGACGGGTTGATGGTTGAAGTTCATCCTCATCCGGAAAAAGCCCTTTCTGATGGGGAACAATCACTTACTCCCAAGGGGTTCAGTGCCATGATGAAGGAGCTTGAACCTGTGGCCAGAGCCGTAGGAAGGAGGATAAGATAATGGCATATGCTGTGCTGGGTCCCAGGGGAACCTTCAGTGAGAAAGCGGCCTGTTTATACTGGGGCCAGGAGGTTGATTTGCATATAGCCCGGAATATTCCTGAATTATTCTCCATGGTACAGAACAAAAGTGTGGAAGGTGCGTTGGTTCCTCTGGAGAACTCGCTGGCTGGTTCCATTAATTCTACCATGCGGGCTTTAGAGGCTGCCGCAATACAAATAAGGGGCGAGATTGCCATACCAATCAAGCAGCATCTAATGGCTCGCCGGAGGTATCGGCTGGAAGAAGTGGAATTGCTCATATCACAGCCTACAGCCTTGATGCAGTGTGACGGTTTTGTCAAGAGCAGACTGGCTGATGTAAGGACTGAGATCAGTGATAGCACTGCCCGGGCAGCTCAGATAATAAAAGGGGAGACACGAAGAGCTGTTTCCATAGGTAACAGTCACACGGCCAAAATTTATGATTTACAGATCGTTTATCGGGATATAGCAGATAATGATAATGTTACGCGTTTTGTGCATATTTCTTCAGAAAAAACAAATGAGCCGGAGGGTGATAAAAGCAGCATGATTTTTTCTCTATTGGATAAACCAGGTTCTCTCTGTGAGGTCCTGGGGATATTTGCCAGAGAAAACATGAATTTGAGTAAACTGGAGTCACGAAACAGAATAAAAGGCCGTTATTCCTTTTATGTCGATGTAGATGCGGGGGCAGTTGCGATAAGAGCTGTACTTGAAGAATTGAAAGAATGCTGTGATTCTGTTAAATATCTGGGTTCTTATAAAAAAAGCAGGCTTATAGGTAAACAATAATCTACAAGGGCTTTTTTATAATAATTTGATGATGGGAGATCTTAAGATGCTGATATATTGTGATTTTGAACCAGAAGGGCTTTATGATGGTTTGCATGAGCTGATCAGAACGGCTTATCCCGGAGCTGAAATAAGGAGAGAAGGGCCATGTGCCGAGAGTGAAATGACAATAAGAATTAAGCTGCTGCAAAATGGGAAAAAGATTTCTTTATATGGAGAAGTATCCTCTGGCATGGGGAAAATGTCTGATGAGAAAGAATTCGGGTTAGCGGGAGATGTTGCAGAAGAACACAATGAGGCCAGGAAGCTGGCCAGGGTATTTACCTACGGCTTGCTGAGCAAACAGCTGGGAAGGGATATAAGTTCCTATGGGATTCTTACCGGGGTAAGGCCGGTGAAACTGGTACATCGCTTCCTGGATCGGGGATATGATACAGGTGCTGTCCTGCAAATCCTGCAAAAGGAGTATTTGCTTGAAGAAAGCAAGGCCAGGCTGCTGCTGGAAGTTGCTCTTAACGATCGGCCTTACCTGTTGAATAAAGATGAGGCCGAAAAGCTCATAAGTGTTTATATAGGTATACCTTATTGCCCGAGCCGCTGCTATTATTGCTCTTTTCCCGGTGCGGTATTGAAGGATTACGAAAGTGAAATAGCGCCTCTTATGAAGGCGATGGCGAAAGAGATAAATGCCATGGGTGAGTATATCAAGGAGAATGGAATATCCGTACAGTCCATTTATATTGGCGGAGGCACCCCTACAGTACTCTCTGAGGCCGATTTGACCAGGCTTTTCAGTTTGCTTTATGATAAGTATGTTTCTGAAGCTACTGCAGAGATTACTGTAGAGGCGGGCAGACCCGATACCTTATCTTTATCCAAGCTAAGGACCTTAAAGATGCTGGGGGTTGACCGGGTCTGTATTAATCCTCAAACCATGAATGATTCCACTCTTAAACTAATAGGGAGGAATCATGATGAGAAGGGAGTGGTGCAATCGGTAGAGTGGGCCAGACAGGCAGGTATAAAAAAAATTAATATGGACTTAATAGTAGGACTTCCTGGAGAGGATATCCAGGAAAACACGTACACGGCAAAAAAAATACTAAAATTAAAGGCTGATAATCTTACAGTCCATACACTGGCTCTCAAAAGGGGTTCGCTTATGGCGGAATTAGAAGGAAAAAGCAGGATAGAGGAGAGGCTTAGGGAGGTGCAAAAGGGAGTAGAACTTTTTTCTAACCTTTTTCGAGAACAGGGATATATTCCTTATTACATGTATCGGCAAAAGTATATGAAGGCCAATATGGAAAATATCGCTTTTGCTATGCAGGGAAGTTTTTGCCTCTATAATATCCAGATGATTGAAGAAAGACAGACTATCATTGGTATGGGGGGGGGAGCTGCCAGCAAATTTGTGCAAACCGGGGATTGGAGCCTGAGTTCGGTTCACAATCCCAAAAACCCTAAAACTTATTGCGAATCTGTGGAAAAGCTCATTAAACGTAAATTTGACAAGCTTCAGGCCTTAAATTAGAATTATCCAAGGAATATTATAATTCGGAGGGGAAATCATGCAAATAAAAGCCCCCAGAGGTACATATGATATTTTACCGGATGATTCTGGAAAATGGCAATTTATAGAAAAAATCATGAAGGAAACAGCAGAGGCTTATGCTTTCAGAGAAGTAAGGACTCCATTGTTTGAACATACTGAATTATTCGAGCGGGGTGTTGGCGAGACTACAGACATAGTAAGCAAAGAGATGTATACTTTTAATGACAGGGCAGCTCGAAGCCTTACGCTTCGTCCGGAAGGTACTGCTTCCTGTGTTCGTTCACTGATTGAACACCGTTTATACGGGGGATTAATGCCTATCAAATGGTATTACTGCGGTCCCATGTTCCGTTATGATCGTCCTCAGGCCGGCAGATACAGGCAGTTTCACCAATTCGGGGTGGAGGCTTTTGGAAGCAATAATCCCTATCTGGATGCAGAAATAATAATTCTTATGCTGGAGATTCTGTCACGCCTGGGTCTGAACGAATATGAACTGCATCTGAACTCGGTAGGCTGCCCTGAGTGCAGAAAGGAATACCGGCAGAAACTCATAGCTTTTATGGAGCCTTTCAAAAAACAACTCTGTAAGGATTGCCAGCTCAGGTATATTCTGAATCCCCTGCGGGTTCTGGACTGTAAAAATGAGCTCTGTCACACAGCCATTGCCGGCTATCCCGTTATATCCGACAGTCTCTGTGACAATTGCCGGGAACACTATGCACAGGTGAAAGCCGGTCTTGAAGCTAACAGTATTTCCTTTATTCATGACGACAAGCTGGTGAGAGGCCTGGACTATTATAGCAATACGGCCTTTGAGGTTCATATACCGGGTATAGGGGCTCAGAGTGCTGTGGGAGGCGGCGGAAGATATAACGGCCTGGTAAAGGAATGCGGAGGGCCGGATTTCCCGGGAATAGGTTTTGCTCTGGGCCTGGAAAGGCTGCTCCTGGCGATGGATGCCCTTAATGATAAACAATTAGAAAATGATTATTCCTGTGTTTTTGTGCTGCCAATGAAAAAGGATTTTGAAGCTGATGCATTTAAAATCCTGAGCCATTTGCGCCGGGCCGGGATTAGAGCAGAAAAAGATTATATGGGGCGCAGTACCAAAGCACAGCTTAAATATGCGGATAAAATAGGAGCCAGAGTGGTTTTGTTTATTGGGGAAGAGGAAATCCAGCAAGGTTTCCTGACTTTGAGAAACATGGAGAGTAAAGAACAGCTCCGGGTTGAGAATAATGAGCTTGTCAATACTATAAACAATATTTTGCATAAGTTTTAGGAGGAATATTGATAAATGAAGAGGACTCATAATGCCACTGATATCAGCAGTCAAAATGTAGGCCAGGAGGTTGTGCTCAACGGCTGGGTGAATACCAGAAGAGATCATGGAGGTCTGATATTTATTGATTTGCGTGATCGTTCCGGTATCATTCAGATCGTGTTCAGCCCGGACGTGAATGAAGAATCATTTCATCTGGCAGAGCAGGTGCGCGGCGAGTATGTAGTAGCTGCCAAAGGCAAAGTCAGCCTGCGGCCTGAAGAAACAGAAAATCCCAATTTACTTACCGGTAAAGTGGAGATTTATGTTGAAGAAATGGAGGTCTTGAACAGGGCCAAGACGCCTCCCTTTTACATAGAAGACAATATCGATGTTGATGAAAACCTCAGGTTGAAATACCGCTATCTTGATCTTAGACGGCCGGAAATGAGAAAAAATCTGGAGTTGAGACACCGGGTAGTTAAAGTAATGAGGGATTATCTGGATGAGAAGGCTTTCATCGAGGTGGAGACTCCCATATTAACCAGGAGTACACCGGAAGGAGCCCGGGATTATCTGGTGCCCAGTCGCGTTCATCCAGGGGAGTTTTTTGCGCTTCCCCAGTCACCTCAGCAATACAAGCAATTATTGATGGTGGCGGGAATGGAAAAGTATTTTCAAATCGCCAGGTGCTTCAGGGATGAAGACCTTCGGGCTGACAGGCAGCCTGAGTTTACCCAACTGGATATGGAAATGTCTTTTGTGGATGAAGAGGATATTTTTCAGCTGATAGAAGAAATGATGCTGCGAATATTCAAAGAAGGACTGGAACAGGATATCAGTATTCCTTTTCCCCGTATATCCTATGAAGATGCCATGAAAAAATATGGGAACGACAGACCAGATCTGCGTTTTGGCCTGGAGATAGTTGATTTAACCGAATTGCTGAGAGATGTGGAATTCAAGGTTTTTTCCGGTGCTATTAAATCGGGTGGAGTAGTAAGAGCTATAAATGCCAGGGGCTGCGGTTCCTTTGCCCGCCGTGAGATTGATAAGCTGGGAGAAATGGCAGTCGAATATGGGGCCAAGGGGATGGCCTGGATTGTTGTAGGCGAAAATGAACTGAAATCGCCCATTATCAAGTTTCTTACTGAGGAAGAAGTCGAACAAATTTTGAATGCCCTTGAAGCTAAACCTGGGGATCTCTTGATTTTTGGCGCTGACTCTGCGGAAACCGTTGCCCGGGTTCTGGGAAATCTGCGCATGGAACTGGCCAGAAGACTTAATCTTTTGGAGAAAGAAAGTCTTAATTTTGTTTGGGTTCTTGGTTTTCCCCTGCTGGAATATGATGAAGAAGAAAAACGTTATGTTGCTGTTCATCATATGTTCACTTCACCATGTCTTGAGGATATAGAGCTCCTGGATACTGATCCCGGGGGAGTAAAAGCCAGGGCTTATGATCTGGTGCTCAATGGTGTTGAGGTTGGAGGAGGAAGTATAAGGATACACCGGAGAGACTGGCAGGAAAAAATATTCGGCTTATTGGGGCTGACTGTGGAAGAGGCCCAGGAGAAATTTGGGCATATGCTGGAGGCTTTCGAATATGGGGCACCACCTCATGGGGGAATTGCTTTTGGTATTGATCGTTTGCTGATGATCATGTCACAGAGGCAGAGTATCAGAGATCTTATAGCATTTCCCAAAACCCAGAGTGCTTCCTGCCCAATGATGGAAACCCCATCAGAAGTAAGCATGAGACAGCTTCGTGAACTATCGCTGAAAATAAGAGATAAATAGCAAATATTTACAATAAAAGGCAATAATAACACTCATCTGTCTTGAAGAAATCAGTATTCTGTGGTATTATGCTATCAAAAGAAACTACGAAAAAAGATCCCTGCTGTGTACGTGAATAGCCGTCAAGTTTTTGCCAACACCAAAACTACGGGAGCCTGACTCTGCGCATGGCTTGTAAGCCCGTGGGTATCGGGACACATCAAGTGTGTGGGAGGGCACCCACCTGCCTAGCAGGTTAAAACTTAGGCTTCACGGCTCGGTGGGGCTTTTTTTGTCTCAAATTTAGTATTTATGGAGATATTTGCTGTGAATGAAAAATTATATAAGAGAACAGAGTTGCTCGTGGGTAAAGCAGGTTTAAGAAAACTCAAAAATGCTTCCATAATGGTAGTGGGATTGGGAGGAGTAGGGTCATTTGCGGTTGAATCCCTGGCTCGCAGCGGGATAGGGTGTATTACTGTTGTTGACCACGATATCATAGAAGAGACTAACCTCAATCGTCAGTTGCCGGCACTTTGTTCCACGATTTCGCAGTACAAGGTTGATGCAGCAGCAGACAGGCTGCTGAAGATAAATCCCCGCCTAAAAATCCGGAAATATTCCTGCTCGTTCAACAGCGAGAACAGTGAGCAGTTTTTCAATACCACTTATGATTATGTTTTGGATGCTATTGATTCCATAAAAGACAAAGTTCACCTTATAAAAACCTGCCTGGATAAAAAAATCCCGATTATCAGTGCTATGGGTACTGCCCGGCGAATAAATCCTCTAATGCTCAGTATTGCTGATATCAAAGAAAGCAGTGTATGTCCTTTGGCTCGCAGGTTGAGAAAGGAATTGCGGCAAGAGGGAATAAGTGAAGGCTTTGAGGTGGTTTTTTCACTGGAAGCGCCTCTGGCCGATGCTGGTATTGCTGATGAGGAGCATCAATTGGGGAGTATGGTTTTTGTCCCGGCTTCAGCCGGTATCCTGATGGGCAGTTTTGTTGTCAGAAGAATCCTGGACTGCTGAAAAAGAAGTTTACACAAGGGGGAAACAGTGATAAAAAATTGCAACCTTTTACTAATGGAAATATATAGTACCTTATTGCATTATTTCGGTCCCCGCGATTGGTGGCCGGCTGACAGCAGGCTGGAGATTATTGTCGGAGCCATATTAACCCAGGCAGTATCCTGGAAAAATGTGGAGAAGGCAATTGCCAACCTGAAAGGGGCGGAAGTACTGGATATTGAGCTTTTGCACAGGATCGACGAAAATGAACTGGCCGAATTAATCAAACCTGCGCTCTACCACCGACAAAAAGCTAAAAAAGTTAAGGCGATGATCGATTTCATATACAGAGAATACCAGGCTGATCTGGATTCCATGAAAAGTGATGATCTGCAGACTTTACGCCTTAAGCTGCTTTCAGTTTGGGGAGTTGGGCCGGAAACAGCAGATTCGATTTTACTGTATGCCTGCGAAAAAAAGATATTTGTAGTAGATGCATATACCTCAAGAATTTTTTCCCGGATAGGACTTCTGGATGGAAAAAGTGGATATGATGAAGTACAGAGTTTTATGCAGACATATCTTCCCCCACAGCTGGACATATATAATGAATATCATGCATTGATTGTTGCTCTGGGAGCCGGATATTGCCGTAAAACAAACCCTCTGTGCAAGAAATGTCCAATTATGTCTTACTGCAAATATTCCTTGAATTGGCAGGATAATTAATAAAGGAGGTAGAAATATAATGGCATATTGGGATCAGGAGAAGGAATGCATGCCTCGGGAGGAATTGGAAAAAATTCAGTTAAGAAGGCTAAAGGAAATCGTATTCAGGGTTTATGCTTTTGTCCCTGCTTACAAAGAAAAAATGGACCAGGCCGGTATAAAACCGGATGATATAAACAAACTGGAGGATATCAAGAATTTACCGTTTACTACCAAGCAGGATTTGCGCGATAATTACCCTTTTGGTTTATTTGCGACACCTATGAGTGAAGTAATAAGAATACACTCATCTTCAGGGACTACAGGAAAGCCAACTGTGGTAGGCTATACCAGGAGAGATATTGAAATCTGGGCTGAACTAATGGCCAGGGCTTTGAGCAGTGCCGGCGCCACCAAAAGATCAGTAATACAGAATTCCTATGGTTATGGACTTTTTACTGGTGGATTGGGAGTGCATTATGGTGCTGAAAGACTGGGGGCCTCGGTAATACCCAGCTCAGGAGGAAACACCAAGAGGCAGATTATGTTGATGCAGGATTTTGGGACAACTGAGCTTACCTGTACACCCTCCTATGCATTATTTATGCATGAGGTTATGCAGGAAATGGGAGTAAAGCCTGCGGATTTGAAGATTAAGGCCGGGGTTTTTGGGGCAGAGCCGTGGTCGGAGAATATGCGGCGGGAAATCGAAAACAAATTGGAAATAGATGCCTATGATATATATGGTTTAAGTGAAATAATTGGTCCTGGAGTAGCTATTGAGTGCAATGCCAAAAGCGGGTTGCACATTGCTGAAGACCACTTTTTGGCTGAAATTATTGACCCGATCAGCGGCCAGGTGCTGGAGGATGGAAATGAGGGTGAACTGGTAATTACTACTATAACTAAAGAAGCCCTGCCGCTCATAAGGTATAGAACCCGTGATCTTTCTTCCCTGAACCGGGAAGAATGTGAATGTGGCAGAACCCATGCCAGAATGGGAAAAGTGCTGGGCAGGTCTGATGACATGGTCATAATCAGGGGGGTTAATGTATTTCCATCCATGGTTGAGAGTGTCTTGCTTGATATTCCGGGAGTTGAGCCATATTATTTACTGGTTGTTGACAGAAAAGACAATCTGGATTTCCTGGAAGTTCAGGTGGAGATATCGGAGAAGCTTTTCAGTGATGAAGTAAGGAAGCTTGAAGAACTGGGAACTTTGATCAATAAGGAACTGGAAAGTGCCCTGGGTATAGGGGTTAAGGTCCGCCTGGTTGAACCAAAATCAATAGAAAGAAGCGAAGGCAAGGCCAGGAGAGTTATAGATAAAAGAAAAATCTGAGGAGGGATATTATGGCTAAACAAATATCGGTGTTTCTGGAAAACAAGGCTGGAAGGCTGTCCCATGTCACCCGTGTATTAGGGGAAGCAGATATCAATATCAGAGCATTGTCAATAGCGGATACTTCTGATTTTGGAATTCTTCGGATCATAGTTAATGATCCGGAAAAGGCTTATACTATATTAAAGGAGGCTGGTTTTACGGTAAGTGAAACCGAGGTGATTGCTGTACAGGTTCCTGATTCTCCCGGCGGACTTGCCAGGGTACTGGAACAAATGTCGGAAGAGAGTCTTAATATTGAATATCTGTATGCTTTCCTGGGTTCCTCGGAAGATGACGCGCTGGTTATCTTTAAAGTGGAAGATTTTGAAAAGGCGCGCAGCACCTTCAAAGAAAAAGGTATTAAATTCCTGGATGAAAAACTTCTTTATAAACTGTAGTTGTAATAAAATTTTAAAAAATTTTTAATTTTGAATGTTTAATTAAGGTAGAGAAGCCCATGCTTCTCATTGATAAATGGCCATCCAATGTTAACATGCCGCTGCCTTGAGATATTTTTCTTGAGTGAGGAGGTATGAGGAGTTAAGAGTGATGCTTGAATATTATACATTGGCTCCAACGTCTAACGCTTTAGGTTTGACTCATTCCAGGGAAAATACCCGGCTTGTTTTTCGGCAAACAAACAGGGGGAGTTTTGATAGATTCTCTATCAATGGAGCTCCCCCTATTTTTGTGGACAAGGTTGTCCAGACATGTTTCCCACCAACATGTCTCCTTAAGTAAAGGAGTTGATAATTATGTATGAATACAGCGGTAATGTTCATATTCATTCCGATTATTCCGATGGAAGCGGGAGCGTAGATGATATTGCTTCTTATGCCAGGGAAGCGGGTCTGGATTTTATTGTTTTAAATGACCATTTTTCGCTTTATCAAAATGATGAGGGATATATTAATGGGGTGCTGGTTTTGCAGGGCATGGAAGTCAATGATACGGCCAACCACTATCTGGCTATGGATATTGAGAAGACTATAGATAAAAATGTGGAATATCCGCAAAGGGTTATTGACGACGTAAATGCCCAAAACGGCATTGGCATTATAGCGCATCCCTTTGAAAAGGGTTCTCCCTTGTTTCACAACAGGCGTACTTATCCATGGAAAGACTGGTCTGTTCAGGGGTTCCAGGGAATAGAAATATGGAATTTTTTATCGCAATGGCGGGATGGAGTCAGCGGAATAATAAAAGGAATATACCTTATGATAAATCCTCACAGTGCATTTATACAGGGACCCTATAGAGAGGCCCTGAAGGTCCTGGACCGTTATCAGCAGGAAGGATGCAGGATTATCCTTGCGGGTGGTTCTGATGCTCATAATGCTCTGCTCAGGATAGGCCCTTTAAAGTTCAGGATTTCTCCTTATGATTTATGCTTCAAGTGCATCAATATGCATATCCTTACTGAAGAACGATTTTCCGGCATTTATTTGGAAGACAGAGAAAAGTTCTATAATGCTATGAGAAAAGGAAAGTGCTGGGTAGCATATGATTTTTTTAAAAATAGCCGGGGCTTTTCTTTTGTGATTAGATCAAGAACAGAAGAATGGGGTATGGGCGAAAGCATACCATTGCAGAACAGTTTGCAGGCAGAAGTAAGAACCCCTTATAAAGCCAGGGTGGTATTAATGAAAAATGGCAGGTGCTGGGAAAAAAGCCAGGGGCAAAAGCATGTATTTGAAAGAATAAGAGAAGGTGTTTATCGAGTAGAAGTGTTTCATGCTCAGGGTCTCAGGTATCGTCCCTGGATATTTTCCAATTCCATATGGGTGACAAAAAATTGATGAGATAGAGGACCGGGCTTGAAGGCCTGATTCCAATAGCCGGGAAAACATACCCCTGACCCTGATAAAGGGATGAAAAAAACAGGGACCTGTGTATCATTTTTTAAGCAGAAAAAACAAGACTCATCATGCACAATGCAGAAATATTGGCGTTTAAAGCTGCTTTTTGTAGAAAATAAGCGAAAAGGAAATAATAAAAAACGATAGTTATACTTTTCACAAAGCAGGGAATGAATACAGCTGAATAGAATATGGTGGATTAAAGTGGAGGGAAGTGGAGTATAATCCCACAATAAAGCTCAGAAGGGGCTGAACAAATGTTCCTGGGTGAATATCAACATTCTCTTGATGCAAAAGGAAGAATAACTATTCCGGCCAAATTTCGTGATGAGCTGGGTGAGAAATTTATTGCCACCAAGGGTTTGGACAATTGCATTTTTCTCTATCCTATTGAGGAGTGGCAGCTTATTGAAGCAAAATTACGCTCACTTCCGTTTACCCGGGCGGATGTTCGGTCTTTTGCGCGGTTTTTTTTCTCAGGAGCGTCTGAAATGGAATTTGACAAACAGGGGAGAGCAGTTCTCTCAATGAAACTAAGGGAATATGCTGCTATAAATAAAGATCTTATTATTATTGGCGTAGGCAGCAGGGTAGAGATTTGGTCAGTTGAAAAATGGACACAATATACAGAGAATGCCGAGTCATCTTATGAAGAAATGGCTGAGAGCCTGGTCGAACTGGGAATATAGGAGTGGAATTTGTGCATCGAGCTGTTTTGCTTGAAGAGACCATATCTTATTTACTTGCTGATCCCCACGGTGTTTATGTTGATTGTACTCTTGGCGGGGGAGGACATCTGGGATGCCTTATGGAAAAGCTGGAGGCAGATGCCCAAGTAATTGCTATTGACAGAGATAAGGATGTACTGCAGAACACCAAAAAAAAGCTGAGCTATGCTAATATTACATTTGTTCATGAGGACTTCAGAAATCTGGATAAGATTCTCAAAGCAAGAAATATAGAAAAAGTAGACGGGATTCTTATGGATCTGGGAGTTTCATCCTTTCAATTGGATATTGCTGAACGTGGTTTTAGTTTTCATGAAGATGCTGTTCTGGATATGAGAATGGATCGTAAACAGGAATTGACAGCCAGGGATATCGTAAATAATTTTTCTGAAAAAGATATTAGCCAGATTTTTTTTCAATATGGTGAGGAAAGGTATGCACGCAGTATTGCGAAAGCAATAGTACGCTACCGGGAAGAAAAAGAAATAGTCACTACTCTGGAGTTGGTGGAAATCATTAAGTCCAGTGTGCCCGCAAAATATCGCAGGGCCAAGCACCCTGCCCGCAAAGTCTTTCAGGCTTTGCGGATTGCAGTTAATCATGAATTAGAGGCTTTGGAAGAGGTTTTACCCATGGCTCTTCAGGCGTTAAAGCCCGGAGGGAGATTATGTATAATTACTTTTCATTCCCTGGAGGACAGGCTGGTCAAGAGATTTTTCAGGGAAAAGGCCAGGGACTGTATTTGTCCGCCAGGATTACCGATATGTATCTGTGATCACCAGGCTGAACTGAAGGTGGTCTTCCGCAAAGCTCTGGCAGCAGGTGAAAGAGAATGTAGCGAGAATCCAAGGGCCAGAAGTGCAAAGCTCAGAGTGGCCGAAAAATTATAGTTCTATATACAGGGGAGGAAGAATAATATGGTACAGGCGGGTTATAATTACGCAAGAGATCTGGCTTTGCAGCCTGTCTCAGAACCTGCAAAAAGAGAGCGGCATATCCACAGAACTTATAAAAAGGTTAACCGTAAGCAGGAATGGCTGATAAAGATTGGTATATGTTTTTTTCTATATGCTTGTTTGGTTGTTTTCTTGTGCATAAAAGGTGCTGTTCTGGGTTACCAGATAGTTCAGTTGGAAAATGATATTAACAAATTGGAGGCGAGTGCTGATCGTATGGAATATGAAATAGCACAGAAAAGCTCTCTGGAAAAGATTGAACAGCTGGCAGTTGCTGAATTGGGAATGCATCACCCAGAAGAGCATATGAAAATTGCAGGAAGCTGTATTGAGAACCAAGAGATGAAAACTGACGAATATCCTGAAACTGTCGAAGCTCAGACAGCTGGAAAACCTCTGGGAAAATTGTATGCCAGTTTAGTCCATCTTGCGGTAAATAATAATTAAGAAAAACGAGGTGGCCGAATATGCAGACCACTGGTTTGCTCCTTAAAAAGCGTATAGTGACGCTTTTTTTCTTATTTGCATTGGGATTTTTTTTACTGGGCGGCAGGGTTTTTTGGGTGCAATTTGTCAAAGGTGCTGAGTATTCCGAAAAAGCCATCCAGAATCGTATGCGTGATGTACCGGTTGAATCAAAACGCGGTATAATCTATGACCGGAACGGACAGGAATTGGCAATATCTGTGAGTGCCGATTCGGTATATGCTATACCTATTGAGATAAGAGCTTCGGGAAGGGAAAAGGAAATTGCCTGCGGACTTGCTGAGGTTCTGGAGATGGATGAAAACAAACTCCTGGAGCGTCTTACAAAAACCACTTCTTTCGAGTGGGTCAAGCGCCAGATAGAATTCGAACAATCAAAAAAGATTCGGGAAATGGATCTTCCCGGAATAGGATTAACTGAAGAGAGCCGTCGTTATTATCCCAAAGGAACGCTTGCCAGCCATGTTTTGGGAATTTCGGGAATAGATAATACCGGCCTGGAAGGGATAGATTATTATTATAACGATCTTGTCGGGGGGATCAAAGGGCGCATAATAATAGAACATGATGCTGTCAACAGGCCAATTCCAGAGGCAACACATAAATACATCCCGCCAGTTGATGGGGCGGATTTGATGTTGACCATAGATGAAAGTATTCAATATATCACTGAACGAGAACTGGATAAAGTTTTTCAAGAGAGGCAGGCCAAGCAGGCTGCTGCTATTGTGATGGATCCCCAAACAGGAGAAATTCTTGCCCTGGCCTGCAGACCGAATTTTAACCCCAATAATTATAATGACTATCCTGCCAGCAACAGGCACAATTATGCAATTAATGATTCCTATGAACCCGGTTCCACTATGAAAATTACTACTGCTGCCATGGCCATGGAAGAGAAAGTGGTAAATGAAGAGAGCAAGTTTTTTTGCCCGGGATATATAAAAGTAGGGGCAGAGACCATAGGGTGCCCGGATAGAAAAGCTCATGGGAGCCAGACCTTTGCGCAGATTGTGGAAAATTCCTGCAATGTAGGATTTGTTGAGCTGGGTCTGGAATTGGGCCTGGAAAAGTACTATAAATATCTAAGAGCCTTTGGCTTTGGAAAGATGACGGGAATTGACCTGCCAGGTGAGGCAAGCGGGATACTCGTTCCCAGAAATTCTGCACAACAAATTGACCTGGCTACAATGGCAATGGGGCAGGCTAATGCGGTTACGCCTATTCAGTTGATTACTGCTGTATCAGCTGTGGCCAACGACGGGATACTGATGAAACCCCACCTGGTAAAGCAGGTTGCAGACAAGAATGGTAAGGTAATTAAAAAGAATGAGCCGACGGTAGTCAGGGAGATAATTTCTAAAGAAACAGCAAAAGAGCTGTGTTTGATATTGGAAGGGGAGGTTGTTAATGGCACCGGTAAAAATGCCTATATAGAAGGCTACCGGGCTGCCGGGAAAACAGGTACTGCGCAAAAACCTTCTCCCACCGGAGGATATCTGCCTAATGAATATGTTGCTTCCTTTATTGGCTTTGCCCCTGCCAATGATCCGAAACTGGCTTGCCTGGTTGTGGTGGATGCACCTCAGGGATACCCTTATTATGGTGGTTGGGTTGCCGCACCTGCCTTTAGGGAAATCATAAAGGATTCCTTGCGTTACCTGGAGTTGCCCATGGAGCAGACAGAAGATAGTGAAGAACTTGTTGAAGAGCAAAAGAACAAGCAGGTTCTGGTTCCAGATCTGGTGAACTTACCCCTTGCTGAAGCAATTACAACGGTAAAAAACCGCGGACTCGAACCCAGGGTCAGTGGTACTGGTGACATTGTATGGCAGCAGACACCTAAGCCGCAGACTAAATTAGACAGGGGTTCAGAGGTAATAATACATCTGTCGCCTTTTGAAAAGGGCGAAGAAGGCAGTGAAATTACGGTTCCTGATCTGCAGGGCAAATCAATGAAGGAAGTAGTGAAAATATTGGCTGACCTGGGGCTGCATTTGTTGCCTGAGGGATATGGATTGGCTTATGAGCAATCACCGGAAGCGGGAAAAATTGTGACCAGTGGTTCAACCATCAAGGTCAGGTTCCAGGCTATAGGAGAGTAGAGGTAATCCATTAGGGATAAGCTGTTTGTGCAGGAAAAGAGCGCTAAGAGTATCTGAAACACTGGCATGAAGATAGTAATATAGCCTTGATATGGATTATTGGAAAGCTGACTGAATCGTCAGGCTTAAGAAAGGAGGAAGGGCTTTGAGGTTAAGTGATACATTAAATGGTATTGACTATACGCTTCTAAGGGGCGACCTGGAAAAGGAAATCAGCGGGATCTATTATGACTCCAGAAGGCTTACCCCTGGTTCATTGTTTGTATGTGTTTCCGGCCTGAAAACCGATGGACATCTTTATATCAATGAAGCAATCAAGAATGGAGCGACGGCAATTCTTGCAGAGAGAAAAGTGGAAACAGATGAAACCATCACGTTTGTTCTGACCAATGACAGCCGCAAAGCTATGCCTTTTCTTGCTGCCAATTTTTATAAGGAACCTTCCAGGGATATGAGAGTAATAGGAGTAACAGGAACCAATGGGAAGACTACTACGGCTCATCTGCTCAGAGCAATACTTGAGGAGGCAGATAGGAAAACGGGAATCATGGGTACCCTTTATGCAAAAATAGATGAAAATGAAAAAATTCTGGGACATACGACTCCGGAAGCCTTTGAAATAGAAGAGTTTATGAGCATGAGCCGGGAAAAGGACGGGGAATACATAGTAATGGAGGTCTCATCTCATGCCCTGGATCTTAACAGAGTCGACAGGATATATTTTGATGCGGCGATTTTTACCAACTTGAGCCAGGATCATCTGGATTATCACAAGGATATTAATAATTATAAAAATGCCAAACTTAAGCTTTTCAGAATGCTCCCTGAGAAACCTGCTGCTTTCAGTATAATAAACGCGGATGATGCATTTGCTGCTGACTTTCTGGAAGCTGCAGGCAAAAACTCATTCACCTATGGAATAAGCAATGATGCTGATTTTCAGGCAAGGGATGTTAATGTCAGTCTCAAAGGCAGTAGTTTTACAGTAAAACATGCTGCCGGGGAATTTTCCGTAAAAATGAAACTGGTTGGACTTTTCAGCGTTTATAATGCGCTGGCAGCTATTTCTTTTGCCCTTAAGGAAGGAATAGATCAGCCTATTATCAAATCTGCACTGGAAAAAGTTCAAGGGGTCCCAGGAAGGTTTGAACAGGTAGACTGTGGACAGGATTTTACGGTGATAGTTGATTATGCGCATACACCTGATGGGTTGGAAAACATTCTAAAGACAGCCCGGGATATAGTAGAAAACCGTCTGATAACCGTCTTTGGCTGTGGGGGGGATCGGGATAGAATGAAAAGACCGCTTATGGGAGAAGCTGCTGCCCGCTACAGTGATTTTTGTGTAGTTACTTCTGATAATCCACGAAGCGAAGAACCGGAAGCAATTATCGAGGATATTATTCCCGGTTTAAATAAGGTTGAGAATTCCCGATATGCAATTATTGCTGACCGCAGGGAGGCAATAAGGCATGCTATATACCTGGGCAGGAAGGGCGACCTGATTGTTATAGCGGGGAAAGGGCATGAAAATTACCAGTTGATCGGCGGACAAATTCTGGATTTTGATGATAGAAAAGTTGCCCGCGAATTCATAGAAGATAAACTGCAAAGCAGTTTATAGGTCTTGGAGGCTGTTTATGCAAGGATATATTCTTGATTCATTATGGGCTCTTGTTCTGGCCATATTCGTTTCTTTGCTTATGGGTCCTTTTGTTATTCCCTTTTTGTCGCGTTTAAAAGTCGGGCAAAGCATAAGAGAAGATGGGCCTCAAAGGCATTTAAGCAAGTCTGGCACTCCTACTATGGGAGGTATCATAATTATTACTGCAGTAATGATAGCCAGTTTTATGATGGCTGGAGCCAGTGCCGAAGTTCTCAGTGTAGTCCTGGTCATGATTTCTTTTGGAGGGATAGGCTTCTGGGATGATTATATAAAAGTGGTGCTCAAAAGGTCTCTGGGGCTTCGTGCCCGTGAGAAACTGGGCCTGCAGCTGGCGGTTGCCGGTTTTTTTGCTCTGCTTCTAATGTTATATTTTGATCGGGGAACGGAGTTAATAGTACCATTTACAGGCAGCAACATTGAGCTTGGCTACTGGTATGTTCCTCTGCTTATTATTGTGCTGATTGCTACTGCCAATGCGGTTAACCTGACAGATGGCCTGGATGGACTGGCATCAGGAGTGACTTTTTTTGTGGCTGTGGCTTTTGCTTTCCTGTGCTTGATGACAGCTCATTATGAGCTTGTGATTTTCTGTGCTGCACTTGCCGGTGCCTGTATAGGTTTTTTAGTCTTTAATCGCTTCCCTGCCCGAATTTTTATGGGAGATACTGGTTCTATGGCACTTGGCGGAGCTGTGGCCGCCCTGGCTGCGATCTGCAGAATGGAATTGGTTCTGGTAATAATTGGCGGGGTATATGTAATTGAAACTTTGAGTGTTATATTACAGGTACTGTCATACCAGACAAGTGGGAAGCGCATATTTTTAATGGCGCCTCTTCATCATCATTTTGAATTAAAAGGGTGGTCGGAAAGCAGGGTAGTCATATTATTTTATCTCCTGTCACTGCTTTTTGTTATAATAGGCCTTCTAAGTGTAAAGGGTATTGGTGCTGGTTAAACTTTTAGTTTTGAATTATGGTAGTTTGGCACTCAGCAATGCTATAGTCTCGCTAATCTGCGTTAAGAGCGAACTGAGTGCCGGAGTCTTTATTAAGCTTTTCAAGTTTGCGTTGTTCTCAATAAATTGTGTTGCAGGGAAATCAATTTTGAATTAGATGATGGGAAGTGTAATTCATTGGACTTTTGTGGAAAAAGGGTTTTAATTGTGGGATTGGCTCGAAGTGGTCTGGCAGCAGTAAGTGTTTTGCATAAGCATGGAGCGATTATCAGTGTCTGCGATAAAAAAAGAGCTGAAGAAATAGAAATAAATATCAACGAGCTTAAAAAAGAGACAAATGATGTTTTTTTGGGAGCTTATCCTATTGTAAAAAAGGAAGACTATGATTTTTTAGTAGTAAGTCCTGGAGTGCCATTGGATATTGCTCCCATAAGGGAAGCGAGTATTCAGGGTATCCCGCTTATAGGGGAAGCCGAGCTGGCTTATCTCATTAAAGCAGATACAGTAGAATTCTATGCGATTACCGGAACCAATGGCAAGACTACAACTACCTCTTTGCTGCAGTATATCCTGGGGAATGCCGGGAGGAATTCTTTTTCTGCCGGGAATATAGGAATTCCCTTGAGCAGTCTGGTGGATGGTTTGGAGGAAGCTTATGTTTCAGTGGAAATGTCGAGTTTTCAGTTGGAGACCAGCAGGAATTTTCGTCCCCATATCTGTGGAGTTCTTAATATCAGCCCAGACCATCTGGATAGGCATAAAAACATGGAAGCTTACATTGCGGCGAAATCCAGAATTTTTGCCAATCAAGCTGAGGAAGATTTTGCTTTGCTTAATTATGAAGATCCAATTGTCAGGGATATGGCTCAAAGCTGTAAATCGCAGCTTATTTTCTTTTCCACGGAACGTGTGTTGAAAAATGGTGTATATATTGAGAATAATATGATCAAGGCACAAATCAATGATGATATCCTGGATATTTGCCCTCTGGAGAGCATTATTATCAGAGGCAGGCATAACCTGGAAAATATTCTTTGTGCTGCAGGTATAGCTCTTGTTGCTGGAGTGAGTCCAGAGATTATTTGCTATTCCTTAAAGACTTTTCGCGGGGTCAGACACAGGATGGAAGAGGTGAGCCAAAAAAATGGTGTACTTTACATCAATGATTCCAAAGCCACCAATCCGGAATCTGTAATCAAGGCCCTGGAATCATTTATTGAACCTGTGGTTTTAATTGCCGGAGGACGAAATAAAGGCTCGAATTTTTCGGGTCTGGCCAGTGTTATTAAAGACAAAGTGAAGGCTTTGATACTATTGGGAGAGGCCAAAAAAGAAATGGAAACTGCAGTCATGAACACAGGCTTCAGCAATATATATGAGGTAGGGGACTTTGATGCTGCTGTATTAAAAGCCAGTGAACTGGCAGTTGCAGGAGATGTCGTCTTGCTCTCGCCTGCCTGTGCCAGCTGGGATATGTTTGCGAGCTATGAGCACAGAGGAGATAGGTTTTGTGAGCTTGTAAGAGAAATGGACTAATATTAATTTTGAATTACATGTACTCTGTGGGTAAGGTGTAAGGGGCAAGGGGCAAGGGTAATGCCTGGGATATAATCCATTAAGTCCAGCATCCAGCGTCTGGCATCCAGCGTCTAGCGTCTGGCGTTCAGCATCTTACGTCTAAACAGTATAAAGCAAAAAAATTGTAACTAAGAGGAGGATTGGTCAGTGAGGTTAAAAAAGGGACCGCCTGATTTTGTCCTGTTTATAACTACACTAACTTTGCTTGGTATAGGCCTGATTATGGTTTTCAGTTCCAGTGCGGTAACCGCCAACCTCTGGTATGATGATGCCTATCATTTTTTCAAACGTCAGTTGATCTGGGCGTTAATCGGCATTACAGCTATGATTGTAATAATGAAAATAAATTATTTCCGACTCAAGGATTTTGCTGTACCTTTAATGATTATTACAGTAATATGTCTTATTCTGGTGCAGACTCCTCTGGGAGTTGAAACCAAGGGCTCCAGTCGCTGGCTCAATATTGGGCCATTGGGCCGTTTGGCACCATCCGAAATGGCTAAATTGGCAGTAGTTATGTTCATGGCCAAGGCCCTGGACTATAACCTGGAAAATATAAAATCTTTTAAAAGAGGGGTATTACCTTTTTTACTCATGCTGGCTTTTATCGGGGGACTCATTTATATTCAGCCTGACCTGGGAACAACGTTTGCCGTTGCCGCTACGGTGATTTTTTTACTTTTTGCAGCAGGAGCAAAACTCTCGCACCTGGGGTTGATTGTTTTGTCTGGACTGGGTGCCTTAGCTGCTGCTATTGCTGTGGCTCCTTACAGACTGGCACGCTTTATTGCTTTTCTGAAGCCGTGGGAAGATCCCACTGACAAAGGTTATCAGACCATACAGTCATTTTATGCTCTGGGGTCGGGAGGTTTGTTTGGTATGGGCCTGGGCAGGAGCAGACAAAAGTTCTTTTATCTTCCTGAACCGCATACCGATTTTATTTTTGCTATTCTGGGAGAAGAACTGGGATTTATCGGGGCATTTGTGGTTATAGCCCTGTTCTTGTTATTTGCCTGGAGGGGGTTTAAAATTGCCATTAATGCTCCTGATACCTTCGGGAATTTGCTGGCTGCAGGAATAACAATAATGATAGTATTACAGGCGGCTATAAACATTGGAGTTGTATCAGGAATGCTTCCGGTTACCGGGATTACTCTGCCTTTTGTAAGCTATGGAGGTTCATCGCTGCTTTTTAGTATGGCAGGAGTAGGCTTGTTGTTGAATATATCCAGATATAGTACCTATAGATAGTCGATGGATTGGAGATAGAAAATGAAGATTATTTTAAGCGGCGGGGGCACAGGAGGACATATTTATCCTGCCCTGGCCATAGCCGGAGAAATAAGACAGCGGGTGCCTTCAGCAGATATCCTGTATGTGGGCAGCAGAGAAGGGATGGAAAACCATATAGTGCCTCTTGAGGGGCTGAATTATAAGTCTGTGGACATTTCCGGAATTGATCGTTCATCAATGCTAAAGGCTTCAAAATCTCTGGTCAAGTTCCCCCGTAGTTTTTTTCAAGCCTGGGATATAATAAAAGAGTTTAAACCGGATGTAGTGGTTGGAACGGGAGGATATGTTTCCTTCCCGGTTGTTCTGGCTGCTACTTTTTTTGCGTGTAAAACTGTTATTCACGAGCAGAATGCGGTTATGGGTCTGGCAAATCGCAAGCTCGCCAGGAGAGCGGATTATACCTTATTAACTTTTGAAGAAGCTGGAGCACAGCTGGATGCCAAACGTACCGTATTAACAGGTCTTCCGGTGCGCAAAGAGATTTTGGAAGTCAATCCGGAACAGGCGAGAAGAAACCTGGGAATTCGCGAAGATTGTTTTACCCTCGTCGCTTTTGGGGGCAGCCGCGGTGCCAGGTCTATTAATAGGGCTGTGCTGGAATTCCTGACTTTAGCCAGGAAAGAGGATATGCAATTAATATGGATAACCGGCAACCTGGACTACAATGATATAAATAAAGAGGTGCAGGAACTGGATTTATCCGGCTGGGAAACCGGCTTGCAGATAACGCCTTTTATGTATAATATTGAGGAGGCACTGGCAATTGCTGATCTTGCGGTGTGCAGGGCCGGTGCAAGCACTTTGAGTGAGCTTGCGGATTTGGGCTTGCCGGCTATACTGATTCCTTATCCATATGCAGCCGAAAATCATCAGGAAAAAAATGCCCGGGCTCTATTGGAAAAAAATGCTGTTGATATGGTTATTGATGAGTTCCTGGATGGGGATACTCTTTATAAAAAAATTCAGAAGCTTAGAGGAGATGAGAGTAGACTAAGTGATATGAGTCGTAATATAAAAAAAGAAGCCCGTCCCAATGCACTCAATGATATTGTTGATATAATATTGGAGTGAATATGCTTGAATCCGGGAAAGCTGAGCAAGACCTCATGATAGACAAGCTGTAATTGAATATAAGACAGATAATACTCAGTAGGAGTTTTATTAGACACGGGCTCGCTACGCTCGCACACAGATCCTGCGGACGCAGATTAACACAGATTCATTTTAGTATTTTTAGTTTGGTGGACGTCAAAAATTATAGTTAATAGTTTAATAAAATACTCAGCTTCCATTAATGTTTTGTTCAGGATAACGGAAGCTATAGCTCCCGTTATCCTGAAAATCTAAATAAAAGCAATTTATTAACCATCAGTTCAGCTTTGTAGAAATCCCATAAATATAAAAACATTAAAGAAAAAAATCATTGTAAATCTGTTAAATCCGTGTGCGAGCGTAGCGAGCCCGTGTCAAAATTCCCCTTAGTGTGCAGTTTTTGTCTACTGTGCAGTTTGAAGATTAAATGTGTAACCACTTTTGTTAATTATGCATACTATAAAAGTGTAATTCTCGAATTATAAAGAAGGAGATGAGGAGATGACCACCACAAGCCAACAATGGATTCACATGGTGGGAATAGCCGGAGCAGGAATGAGCGGGATAGCCACAGTCCTTGTTGACCAGGGATTCAAGGTTAGCGGCTCAGATTTACAGAATGGAAGCAGTACAAAAAAACTAAAGGAATTAGGAATCGAAGTATTTAATGGTCATTCTTCTTCAAACCTTAAGGAAGGAGTTGACTTACTGGTAATTTCTTCAGCTATTCCTCAAGACAATGTTGAACTTGAGCTGGCCAGAAAAAGAGAAATCCCTGTCTTGAAAAGAGGGCAAATGCTGGCCAATTTGATAAATATAAAGAAGGGAATAGCTATTGCCGGAGCTCATGGAAAAACTACCACAACTTCAATGATATATACAGTATTGAGCAATTGTGGACTGGATCCCAGTTTTATTGTTGGCGGAGAATTGCAGGGCAGTCAACTTAATGCCAGAACCGGAGAAAGTGATTTATTCATAGCTGAAGCAGATGAAAGTGATGCTTCGTTTCTGGACATTAAGCCATATATAGCCGTAGTAACCAATATTGAAGATGATCATTTGGACTATTATAAATCATTTGACAACATAAAGAATGCCTTTAAACAGTTTGTTGATGGGGTCAGCCCCGAGGGCTTTGCTTTACTTTGTGGAGAAGATAACTGCAACCAGGCGATCAGAAATCAGACTCAGGGCAAGGTAATCTTATACGGTGAAGACAGTTCGAATGATTATTGTTTGAAGAATTGGCAGAGTACCGGCTTGGGCTCAGTATTTGCAGTCTTCAGAAGAAATGAATATTTGGGAGATATTGAGCTTTCAGTACCTGGGAAACACAATGCCCTGAATGCCCTGGCTGCTGTTGCTCTGGGACTGGAAATGGCACTGGACTTCAAGGAGATAAAAGAGGCCATAAAAAGATTTTCGGGGACCAAGCGGCGATTTGAAATCCTGGGCAAAAGGGGGCGGATTACTGTAGTTGATGATTATGCTCACCATCCTACTGAAATAGCTGCCACTATAAATGCTGCAAAATATTATCATGATGGAAGAATATTAGTAATCTTTCAACCCCATCGTTATTCGCGAACGAAAATTATGGGCAGGGAACTGGGAAAAGCGCTGGCAGAAGCAGATTCCCTGGTAGTTACAGAAGTATATGCTGCCGGCGAGAAAAATATACCAGGAATCAGTGGCAAATTGGTATTTGAGGCGGCAAAAAATGCTAATGTAAATACTGAATATATTCCAGTAATTGATGATATAGCTGAATACTTGATAGAGAATGTTCAAGAAAATGATTTGATAATAACCATGGGAGCCGGGGATATTTGGAAGTTGGGCTCAGTTATACTTGAAAGACTTCCAGAATCTGACCCTGAGCTTTAATCCTGGTGGAGGTGTTTTCTTGGATAGCTTATTGCTAAGAGGATGTATACCATTAAGAGGGCAGGTCAGGATAAGTGGTTCCAAAAATGCTACTTTGCCTATTATGGCTGCCAGTCTCATGTCTTCGGGGGAAGTTGTTTTATCAGGAGTACCTGAACTGGAAGATATTAGCGTAATGTCAGATGCCTTAAGAATATTGGGGGCCACGGTTGAGAGAGAAGGCGATGTTTTAGTGATAAATACCTGCTATCTTGATTCCTGTGAGCTTCCAGAAAATATATCGCGGAGGATGCGAGCTTCAAATCTGGTTATGGGGGCATTGCTGGCCCGTTTTAAGCATGCTAAAGTTGCCTATCCGGGAGGCTGCGCCATTGGTTCAAGACCAATGGATCTTCATTTAAAAGGCTTCAGGGATTTGGGCTACCGTATTTCTGAAGGTTACGGTTTTCTGGAGGGGGAAGCCGTATCTGTTACCGGAAAAGAAATCCTCCTGGATTTTCCCAGTGTAGGGGCAACAGAAAACCTGATGATGGCAGCTACTCTGACCAAAGGGACAACAGTTATCCGCAATGCAGCCAGAGAACCAGAAATAGTTGACCTGCAGAATTTTTTGAATCGAATGGGTGCGAGGATAAGAGGAGCGGGCCTGGATAGCATTCGTGTAGAAGGTGTTGAGCACCTGGGCGGAGTAGAACACATGGTTATTCCTGATCGTATTGAAGCAGGAACTTTTATGGTAGCAAGTGCTATCACCAAAGGCGATGTATATATAGAAAATGTGATTTATGATCATATTCAACCTGTGATTGCAAAGCTTCGGGAGATTGGGGTGGAAATAATACCCTGGAGTTCTGGAATACGGGTAGTGGGAAAACAATCCTACCGGCCAACAGATATCAAAACCATGCCGTATCCTGGTTTTCCCACTGATATGCAGGCACAAATGATGGCTTTATTGTCCAGTGTTTGTGGAACAAGTATTATAGTGGAAACAATATTTGAAAATCGTTATATGCATGTACAGGAATTGAGGAGAATGGGAGCAGACATAAAGATTGAAGGAAGAGTATCAATAATCAAAGGGAAGGATGGATTGGAAGGTGCTGCAGTTGAAGCCACTGATTTGCGGGCTGGAGCTGCTCTGATTTTAGCCGGTCTCTTTGCCAGAGGTGAGACGAAAATCAATCATGTGGAACATATAGATCGTGGCTATGAAAAAATACACTGTAAACTGCAAAACCTGGGGGCTGATATTAAAAGAAAGCCGGGAGCATAAGCATCCCGGCTTTCTTTTATCGCACATAAGCCAGAGACTGCGCCTTAAATAAACCACGGGTTCGCTTTGCTCACACACAGATAAACACTGATAATTTTTATAGTTTTAGGTTTGTCCGTGTGCGAGCGTAGCGAGCCTGTGTCAAAAAAATCCCTTGTTTCGCATATCTGGCTTATATGACAGATATGCGATTGTAGATAATAGTTCAGTTAATACAAATAACTTAAAATACCGATAAAGATATAATAGTTTAATGCTTTTAGAACATATTTTTGCTATAATCTTCACATAAAGCATTAGGACAGGAGATAATGGAGGGGAAAAATAATTCGTAAAGTTTTTGGTATAGCGATTTTTATTTTTACAGCTTTGATCAGTGTATTCCTGTTTTTACACAGTTCTTTTTTTAATATTGAAAAAATAAGCATAACAGGCCTGGAGACAGTTACTGAGGATGAGGTTTTAGCCCTTTCAGGTCTTTCTACAGGTATTAATATTTTCGAACTTGATAAAGAATTGCTTGGAAAAGCAATAAAAATCCATCCCATGGTAAAAAATACTACAATCACCAGGCATTTGCCGGGGGAAATTGAAGTGGAGGTCGAAGAGAGACAAATATGGGCTCTTGTTCCGTATGATGACCTTGTTTTATGTATTGATGATGAAGGCTTTTGCATTGATAAGAAAAGAAATTTTTTTATGGAAAAATATCTCATAATCACTATGGATAATTTGCCTGAACGAATTAATCTGGGACAGCTTGTTGAAGCTGAAGGCATTAATGCCATAAAAAGTGTGTGGGATGAGATGGATGCAAAGGCTCGGGAACAAATATCGAATTTTCATTATATCAGCGGGGATAAAGAAATACTTATATATACCAGAGAGGGAACTGAAGTGAGATTTGGCAAGGCTGAGAGAATTCAAGAAAAAGTAAATTTTTTAGGACAAATTTTTGAAATTGAGAAAGATTTGCAGGAAGAAGGAACAGATGCCCTGGAGTATGTGGATATGAGATTCAAAGGTCAACCGGTAGTTAAAACGAGGGCTTAATATTTTGGGGATAGCAGGTGATATAATGCGAAGTAGAGGAGCTCAGATTTCGATAGCTCTTGTTTGCTTGGTTCTGGGAATAATGCTGGCAGTACAGTTCAAGACAACAGAAAATTATGAGAATTCGCTGGTGACTGAGAGGGTTGAGGATTTGACCAGAAAACTTAATACAGTCACTGAGGAGCGGGATGTTCTGGCAAAGGAAGTGCTTTCGCTCAGAGATAAGCTCAACAATGTCCGGGAGAACGATGAGGCAATGGCTGATTTGCAGGAAGAGCTGCAGAATGCGAATATGGCGGCTGGCTTAATTCCTGTAGAAGGGCCTGGAGTTATTCTTACTCTGGATGATAGCAAACGCAGTCTCCAACCTGGTGAAAATCCCAATAATTTACTCGTGCACGAAAAGGATATATTAAACCTGGTTAATGAATTTAAAACCTCTGGAGCAGAAGCTGTCTCGGTCAATGATCAGAGGATAACGGCTTTGTCGGAAATTCGTTGTGCTGGTACCACCATACTGGTTAATTGGAATAAAATCGGACCACCTTTTGTTATTAAAGCTATCGGTGATCCCGATATGCTTGAAAGCGGACTTTCCATCAGGGGAGGGCGGCTGGAAATGCTAAAGGCACTTGGTATACAAATCAGTATTAAAAAATCAGAAAATGTAGAGATCCCGGGTTATACTGGTATGTTAATGAATTTCAGGTATAGTGTGCCAGTAGAGTATAAAGAAAAGGCGGAAGAGTAATATGTGGTTGCTGGTAATATTTTGTTTACTGCTTGGTATGTTTATTGGTTTCCAAATGCCGGTCTTCTTGCCCTATATTTATGCAAAATATATGTCTATTGCTGTATTGGCTGCTCTGGATTCAGTTTTTGGTGGAATAAGGGCATATATGGAGGATGGTTTCGATAATACGGTTTTTGTGAGTGGCTTTATTGGCAATATGCTTTTAGCGGCAGGATTTGCTTACCTGGGGGACAGGCTCGGAGTTGAACTCTACCTGGCTGCTGTTGTAGTTTTTGGGGTTCGGCTGTTTCAGAATTTAGGCATAATACGTCGATATCTATTGAAAAAATACTAAACAAAATAATGATAATAAAAAGGAAAACACTTAGCTTTGTGGTATTTTAAATTAGGACTTTTTATAAGGGGTGCGTTAATATTATAAAAAGGAATATAGTGGTTGGCCTGGATGTGGGCACCAGTAATATCAAGGCTGCCCTGGCTGAGATCAACAGCAGCCAGGATATTAGTATCCTTGGATTAAGTAAGATTCCATCTCTTGGCTTGCGCAAAGGAAATATTATTGATATTGAAAGCACTGCCAGGTCCATAAATGAGTGCTTGAACGACCTGGAACGCATGACCGGGGTTCAGGTCACAAGTGCGCTCGTAGGTTTTGCTGGCGGAGGCATCTCGGCAGTTAATAACCACGCTGTTGTGGCTGTGGGAAATCCCAATTACGAAATTACTCAAGATGATAAGGAACGGGTTTTGCAGTCTGCTTGTAATATTGCCCTGCCTCCTGATAAGACAATTGTCCAAAAAGTTGAAAGACAGTATATTGTGGATGGTTATGACGGGGTGAAAGACCCGGTAGGTATGGTAGGGAGCCGGCTGGAAGTCGAGGTCGCGATTATCGTGGCGGCAACCGCTGCTATTCAAAATATGCAGCGGAGTACACAGCGAATTAATTTACATATTGACAAAATAATATATAATCCTTTGCTGGTGGCTGAATCAGTTTTATTGCCAACAGAAAGGGAAATGGGAGCTGTATTAATTGATATCGGGGGCGGAACCACAGAACTGAGCTTTTTTGAAAACGGGAGTATTTTATATACCACAGTATTACCCATAGGTGGTGAATACATTACCAAGGATCTGGCTATTGTACTTCGAACTTCAATAGAAGAAGCTGCCCGGATCAAAGAAGCAAAAGGATTAGCGAGCCCGGATATGGCCAGGGATGACATGATGATAAACGTTAGAAATATTCAGGGAAAAGACATGAAACAGGTTTCCCAGCAGGTTGTAGCTGAGATAATAAATGCCAGAATTGTTGAACTGATGGAAATGATATATGCTGAACTAAAAGAGTTTGCCTGTTTGGACCGAATGCCGGGAGGAATTGTATTAACCGGAGGAGAAGCTGAGCTACCGGGTATTGTTGATATTATGGAAGAGTATTTGAATGTGCCGGTACGCTTGGGCTTGCCGGAAAATCTTCGAGGGATACCGACAGAAAATAACCGGGCACAAAACGCTGCAGTTATTGGGGGGCTGATTTATGCAGCCAGGAAATTGGACCTGAATTATGAGAGCAGTCAGAGTGTGTTCGGGATATTTAATAAGATTCGCTTTTGGTTCAAAGATTTATTTAGCTGAAGATGGAGGAGGTTTTTGAATGCCGCTGGATTTTGATGTTGAAATGAAGGAATTTGCTAATATCAAGGTAATAGGCGTAGGAGGGGGAGGCAACAATGCAATAAATCGGATGATTGAGGCTGGACTCAAGGGAGTTGAGTTTATTGCGGTCAACACTGATGCACAGGCCTTATATCTTTCCAAAGCCGAAAAGAAAATTCAAGTTGGAGAGAAGCTTACCAAAGGCCTGGGAGCTGGTGCCGATCCAGAAATCGGCATGAGGGCTACCGAAGAAAACAGTGATGATATTAAAAAAGCGCTTCATGGTGCAGATATGGTTTTTGTAACCGCTGGCATGGGCGGAGGCACAGGAACTGGAGGAGCTCCGGTAATAGCGAAAATTGCCAAGGAACTGGGGACCCTTACTGTGGGAGTAGTTACCAAGCCCTTTACCTTTGAAGGGCGCAAGAGAAATGCGCAGGCCGAACGGGGTACACAGGCTCTGAGAGAAGAAGTGGACAGTCTGATCACTATACCCAATGATCGGTTACTGCAGGTGGTGGATAAGAATACTGCTTTTAATGATGCCTTTAGAATTGCCGATGACATTCTTCGTCAGGGGGTCCAGGGGATTTCAGACCTTATTGCAGTACCCGGGGTTATTAATTGCGATTTTGCCGATGTGCAGACTGTTATGCAAAATACCGGCTCTGCTTTAATGGGTATTGGAAAGGCCAGTGGAGAGAACCGGGCAGCAGAAGCAGCACGCCTGGCTATTTCCAGTCCACTGTTGGAAACGTCAATTGAAGGGGCAAAAGGCGTTCTGTTTAATATCAGCGGAGGGAGCGATCTCACTCTATTCGAAATAAATGAAGCAGCAGAGATAATCCATGAAGCTGCCGATGTTGAAGCCAACATTATTTTTGGGGCCAACATTGATGAAGACTTGAATGAGGAGGTCAGGGTTACTGTTATAGCAACCGGCTTTAATACGCCAAAAACTCCGGTAAAAGAGGTGGGCAGAACAAAAGCGGCCAAAGGACTTGATGCTCCCCCAAATTTCCTGGATAAGAATGACCTGGAAATACCTCCTTTCCTCAGGCGAAGGTAGGGGAAGCAAGAGAATAATTCCACTTGCCAGCTCATGATATGGCTCAATGAATATAAATACAGTATAAAAACCGGTGATTACAAAGAATAATCCCGGTTTTTTTGTCTTTGTGGCAGAATTGCTTAAGGGTTCCAGACTATATTATTACAAAAAATGGAGGGTTTTTCTGGTATAATTTGTAAGACATTTTTTCCTGATACCGGGCATATGAATTAAGTGGCGTAAATTGGTCTTTTTTTTTATTCCGGGCTTTAATTAATTGCCAGGAGGCTTTTCTTGCATTTATTCAGAAACGATGGATTAGTCGGCTTTTTAGAGCTAAAGGACAGGTGTAATTAAGCTATATTTTAGTAATTGGAATTGAGTGATTTAATGAATAAGCCGGAAGTGTATGTAGACCTGGTTTTTTTCCTGAATTTTATCATGGATTTTCTTATACTGTGGGCTACTGCCAGGCTTGCGGGTATCAAGGTTGTATACTCCCGTATAGGAATTGCTGCTTTTTTGGGGGGAGTATATGCAGTAGCCTATATAATACCGGTGTTGGATTTCTGTTATAGTCTCCCGGCCAAGATCATTTTTTCCTGTCTCTTGCTGCTGCTGGCTGTCAGGCCAAGAACTATTGCTGAATTCAAAAAAGCATTTTTATATTTTTATGCGATAAACTTTACTGTTGCGGGTGCTACAATTGCCAGTTCCTATCTGTTCAATACTCATCTGACTGATGGATCTTTTTCGTATTTATGGCTGGTGGCCGGGGTTGTATGTACTGTTCTTATCGGCATATACGGTGAAAAGTACCTGCGCAAAAACGTGATCCCCCAGTTGCTGAAGTTTGGGGTGGAACTTCGCTTTAATAAAAAAAGCTGTTATGGCAAAGGCTTTCTGGATACGGGGAATGGTTTGCGTGATCCTCTGACCAATCGGCCTGTAGTTGTAGCGGAATATGGCTTTTTGAGAGAATGTTTACCAGATGATCTTAAAACAGCAATGGAGAGCAGCAAGGATGATAACGACATGCTGGATGCTTTAACCCGTAGTATTTGGGCGAGTCGATTACGCCTCATTCCCTTCAGCTCCATTGGTAAAAAGAATGGGATTTTAGTGGGTGTTAGAGCAGACGAGATACTCTTGAATCTGGGTGAAAAGAATGTTTTGCATAAAAATATGGTAGTGGGCATTTACAAAGACCAACTGAGTCCTGAGGGCAATTACCAGATGTTGATACCGGCTGAGATTGTGGAACAGGAATAGGAGGATGAAGTATGAGAATACCACAGGTACTAAGAAGATGGAGATTGTATCTGCTGACCCTTTATATTAAGAAGAAGTTTCCGCAGTTTATTCATTATATAGGTTCAACTGAAGTCTTGCCACCACCGCTGCCGGAGCAAGAAGAACTTAATTTAATATCGAAGCTCGAGCAGGGAGATATGGGGATCAAGGCTACTTTGATTGAACGCAATCTAAGGCTGGTAGTATATATTGCAAAAAAATTTGAAAATACCAAGATTAATATAGAAGATCTGGTTTCTATCGGCACAATTGGTCTCATCAAAGCGGTAAATACTTTTGAACCCAAGAAAAATATCAAACTGGCCACTTATGCATCACGTTGTATAGAAAATGAAATTCTGATGTACTTGAGAAGAAATTTGAAGAACAGAGCAGAAGTGTCCCTGGATGAGCCTTTGAATGTAGACTGGGACGGAAATGAATTGCTTTTATCCGACGTTCTTGGTACTGAAAGTGACATGATTTATAAAGAGATTGAAAGTGAAGTGGAGAAGAGCCTGTTATGGCAGGCCATGCATAAGCTGAATAATCGGGAAAAGACTATTATTAAGCTGCGTTTCGGGCTGGGTGATGGTAACGAAAAAACCCAGAAAGAGGTTGCAGATATACTGGGGATCTCTCAATCATATATTTCCCGCCTGGAGAAACGCATTCTCAAACGCCTGCAGCGTGAAATCCGCAAAATTGAGTAACTGCTCTGCGCATAAGCCAGAGACTACGCACTAAGGGGAATTTTTGACACGGGCTCGCTACGCTCGCACACAGATCCTGCGGACGCAGATTAACACAGATTCTTCTTAGTATTTTTAGTTTGGTGAACGTCAAAAATTAGTTGATAGTTTGATAAAATACTCAGCTTCCATTAGTGTTTTGTTCAGGATAATGGAAGCTATAGCTTCCGTTATCCTTGAAATCTAAATAAAAGCAATCTATTAACCATCAGTTCACCTTTGTAGAAATCCAATAAATATAAAAACATTAAAGAAAAAATCAGTGTAAATCTGTTAAATCCGTGTGCGAGCGTAGCGAGCCTGTGTCAAAAAAAATTTCCTTGTTGCGCATAATCTGGCAAATGCGTGTTAATAGTATTTATTGTGAGGCCTGCCTGGGGGCCTTTTTTTTGTGTCTCTTTTAGGCCGGCAATGGATGACACAACAAAAACGTCCCCCTGTGTCTGCCCTGCGGACGCAGATTAACACAGATTCTTCTTAGTATTTTTAGTTTGGTGAACGTCAAAAATTAGTTGATAGTTTGATAAAATACTCAGCTTCCATTAATGTTTTGTTCAGGATAATGGAAGCTATAGCTTCCGTTATCCTTGAAATCTAAATAAAA
>Ga0334889_1000793_pt1 | contig 45882 bp, 43 predicted proteins | sample GraSluR1_MG_2_FD_207222 | JGI IMG/M metagenome (GOLD analysis project Ga0334889, IMG submission 207222) | Sludge microbial communities from methane-producing bioreactor in Wageningen University, Netherlands - Granular Sludge_8_08-R1 | ecosystem: Engineered > Bioreactor > Anaerobic > Unclassified...
GTCATCTTTGATGACACAACAAAAACGTCCCCCTGTGTCATCCGTCCCCCTGCTTCCCCTTTTTACCCCCGGTTCAGTTCGTAAATCAATCGCAGACCTTCCAGAGTGAGAAAGTCATCAATGGTATCAATTACATCGGTTTCCCTGGCTATTACCGCAGCCAATCCACCGGTGGCAACCACCCTGGGCTCGTTCCCCATTTCCTTTTTCATCCGGTGGACAATACCTTCGACCTGTCCTACAAATCCGTACATTATGCCGGCCTGCATACTGCTCACCGTATTCCTGCCTATCAGTTTTTTGGGCTTGAGGAGTTCGACCCGCGGCAACTTGGCTGCCCTCGATACCAAAGCCTCTGTTGAACTTTGAATTCCAGGTGCAATAGCCCCTCCCAGGTATTCTCCCTTTTCGTTAACCACACAAAAAGTAGTAGCAGTACCAAAATCAATTATTATCAAAGGCCCCCCATATTTATGGATGGCAGAAACCGCATTGACTACCCGGTCTGCCCCTACTTCTCTGGGGTTATCGTATTTGATAGCCAGACCAGTTCTCGTACCCGGCCCAACTATCAGGGGACGACAGGAAAAAAATTTTCGGCTCATCCATTCCAGTTCCATCATTAGGGTAGGGACAACCGATGAAAGAACAACTGCTGTTATATTACGCATATCCAGGCAGGCATAATCAAACAAAGATTTAAGCAGCATGCCATACTCGTCACAGGTTTTCAAGGTATCGGTCCTGAGCCTCCAGTGAGTAATCAGAGTTTCATCCTCATAAACTCCTATAACCATGTTGGTATTGCCTATATCAAATACCATTATCATTCCCGTACCCTCCCGAAAAGTTCTATTTATATTTAACCTTCGCATAAGAAATATAATCCGTAGTAGGGGTTTTATTAGACACGGGCTCGCTACGCTCGCACACGGATTTAACAGATTTACACTGATTTTTTCTTTAATTTTTCTATATTTATTGGAGTTCTATAATCTGAACTGATGTTTAATAAATTAATTTTTTTGAATTTCAGTATAACGGAAACTATAGCTTCCGTTATACTGAAGCATACATTAATGAAGCGAAGTATTTTATTAACTATCAATTAAAATTTTTGACGTCCAGTAAACTAAAACAACAAAAAGAATCCGTGTTAATCTGTGTCCGCAGGATCTGTGTGCGAGCTTAGCGAGCCCGTGTCAAAAATTCCCCTTATTGCACATTATATCAAAATTCACTTTTAGTCCTTGCAGCATTTTATGCCCTGTATGGTTTCGGCGGCGTAAACTGCTCTCAGCACTGCCCGGGCCAGGGCTTCCTGGGCCAGATAACCCACTACATTTACATCGGCTGCCATCTCTCCAGTTGCCAGAGCAAAAACCGTATCCCCGTCGCACATAGTGTGAACAGGCTTTATTACCCTGGCCAGGCCATCATGAGACATTTGAGCTACTTTAGTGACCCGGCTCTTGTCCAGTTCCGCATTACAGGCTACTACTGCAATGGTAGTATTGCTGACTGCACTAAAAGGAGAAATCTCCTTTATTTCTTTCCAGGCTTCTGCAGTCCCTATAAAAGGCCGGCCTTTATCACCACGAACTCCGGCTGTTATCTCACCATTCCGGGGATCTATAACATCCCCGAAAGCATTTACCGCCACTAAGGCCCCTACGGTAAGACCGTTTTCCAGGCTAATGGACCAGCTTCCCAGCCCACTTTTGGTACAGTAGTCCAATCCCCGCATCTTTCCTACGGTAGCACCGGTTCCCGCACCTGCATTTCCTTCACGGACCTCAAGACCGGCATTCCGGCAGGCCTGATAAGCCATCTGTGAATCCGGCCGGACCCGGTAATCTCCTACCGCCAGATCAAAAAGTACTGCAGCAGGTACGATGGGCACTACAGTAGGACCGGTCGGATGCCCGATACCCCGTTCTTCCAGGTATTTCATTATCCCTCCTGCAGCATCCAGGCCAAATGCACTGCCACCGCTTAGAAGAACGGCATGTACTTTTTCCACCATATTCAGCGGTGAAAGCAAATCAGTTTCCCGAGTACCGGGAGCAGAACCGCGTACATCAACCCCACCAACTGCCCCATCCTTCCCGGTAAGTATCACGGTACAACCGGTTAAGGCCTGCAGGTCTTCACTGGAGCCCACGGTAATTCCTTTAACATCTGTAATTGAATTAGCCATTATCTTTCCTTCCGATATCCCCATCACTGGCAGAGTTTTACAGAAAAATACCTGCAACTGCTACCTGCTGAATCCAATCAAACATTAATCCCCATGCTTAACAGCCCATTCGGCACACTGATGCTCCCTGGCAGTCGCTATTGAAACAGCAGGTTTATTTTGAGTGAGTACGCAGACTCGAAAAGCTTTATAATCAAGATTCAGGCACTAAAAGCTCACTCCCCATGCAGCAACGGCTCTTTAAATTTACTTAGTACCTGAATTTTCCCAATTCACTTAATGCTTTCAGCGTATATCGAAGCTGATGTCCAGACTAACTGCTGAATGGGTTAAGGCTCCCATCGATATGAAGTCAACTCCGGTTTTGGCTGCCTCCAGCAGATTTTCTTCACTGAGCCCTCCGGAAGCTTCCAGAATTGCTTGACCACTTGCTATTTCCACAGCCGTTTTCATCATATCCGGGTTCATGTTGTCCAGCATAATAATATCAGCGCCCGCTTCCAGGGCTTCTCTTAACTGCTCCAGATTTTCCACTTCCACCTCGATCTTCAGGGTATGGGGTACCTTTTGACGGACTGTGGAAACCGCCTTTTGAATACTCCCTACTGCTTTTATATGGTTGTCCTTAATGATCACTCCATCATAAAGGCCAAACCGGTGATTCCGGGCCCCCCCTACTCTGACCGCATATTTTTCCAGTACCCGCAGGCCGGGAGTAGTCTTGCGCGTATCCAGGATCTCGGCTTTATGGTATTTTATCATTTCCACCATTAGTCTGGTTTTGCTGGCTATTCCGGAAAGCCGCTGCAAAAAGTTCAATGCCAGCCTCTCACCGGTCAACAATGTACGGGTACTGCCTTTTACTATTGCCAGGCTGTCGCCGGCAGTAATTTCATCACCGTCATTTTTAAGCATGATAAACTCTATATCAGGCTCTAATTGTCGGAAAACTGCCCGGCTTACCTCCATGCCTGCCACTATCCCCTGAGCCTTGGCGTAAAATTCGCCAGTCCCCTGTTGCTCCGGGGGAATCAGAGTGCTGGTAGTTATGTCTGCATAGGCTATATCTTCTTCCAGGGCTCTTTTAATCAGGTCATTCAGACCAGGATAATCCATGCCGTTCCCTCCGACTTCAAAATTGTTTTGTAATTTGCCTTTAGCAATTTACAAAACTCATGTGTTTTTTCCATCTCATGTCATCCCGCAGGGGGTAATCAGAGCGGAAATGCCCGCCCCGGCTTTCTTTGCGCCACAGAGCAGCCTGAACAATTATCCGGGCTGCAGTGAGCATGTTGATTATTTCATAGTAGGCCAGCTGGTCGTCTCCCCGGGCAAGATTACTATACATTTCTTCTATTTCATGGTTGGCTTTTTTAAGTCCTGCTTCATCTCTTATTATACCCACATTTTCCCACATAATATCCTGCAGACGTTTTTTTAGCTCCAGGGGTTCTTTCTTCCCTCTGGAAGTATAAACCCAGCTCCAGTCAAAATCCTTGAATATTTCATCATTTTGTATACGCCTTCGATACATTATTTCTTCAGCTTTATCCAGAATTCGCTTTCCGAATACAATCCCTTCCAGCAATGAGTTGCTGGCCAGGCGATTGGCCCCATGAACTCCGGTACAGGCGGCTTCACCACAGGAAAAAAGACCATAAATGTCGGTCTCCCCGTAGCTGGAAGTCAATATACCCCCCATTGTATAATGAGCCCCCGGTGATACCGGTACATAATCTTTACTGATATCAATGCCATTCTGCAGACAGGTTCGGCTGATATTGGGAAACCTCTCTTTCACCTCCGCAATATGCCTCATATCCAGGTAGACAAATTCACTATCAGTCATGCTGATTTCATTTAATATAGCCCGGGATACTACATCACGCGGTGCCAGGTCTTCCAGGGGATGATAACGACTCATGAACCTCTCTTCCCTGATATTATAAAGCAAACCGCCTTCTCCTCTGACAGCCTCTGATATGAGAAAACGCTGGGTATCATGGCTGAATAAAACCGTAGGATGAAATTGAATAAATTCCATATCACTCAATTGGCAACCGGCTCGAAAACAGGCTGCCATCCCATCAGCGGTAGCTACACTGGGGTTAGTGGTGTTTTTATATAACTGTCCGGCCCCTCCAGTGGCTATAACAACAGCCCTGGCAATATAGACCAGATCCAGCCCGCTGCGGGCATCATAAACCATGGCTCCGTGGCATTCTTTTTTTTCATCATTACCCAGAATATCTACGAGAAATTGATCTTCAATAATATCTATATCAGAACTTTCTTCACATTTTTGTACCAGAGCTATACGAATAGCTTCTCCAGTAGCATCGGCAGCATGCAAAATACGGGCTTTGCTGTGAGCTCCTTCTCTGGCCAGTGAAATGCTGCCGTTTTTCATGTCAAAGCTGGCTCCGGATTCTATGAGCTCTCTTACTCTCGCAGGACCTTCTCTGACCAGAACATCAACAGCTTCAATATTGCATAAGCCAGCTCCAGCTTCCAGGGTATCCTCGAGGTGCAAAAAAGGGGAATCCTCTTCATGAACAGCAGCGGCAATTCCCCCTTGTGCCAAACCAGTATTGGATTCTTGGATAGTTTTCTTGGTAAGTACCACTACTTTCCCATATTCAGCAGCCTTCAGTGCAGTAAAAAGTCCGGCTATTCCTCCGCCTATTATGAGAAATTCCGTATTAATAATAGGGATGTCCCGCTTAAGGTTCCCTATATATCTAGTAATTATCATATTCCCTCCAGGACTTCGACCTATTTCGAATTATTAACTCAAATTTCACATAAGGCAGATGATGCGCAGCAAGATATTTTTTGACACGGGCTCGCTACGCTCGCACACAGATCCTGTGGACGCAGATTAACACGGATTCTTTTTTTATATGTAGGGGCACCCCTTGCGGGTGCCCCTACGAAGCATTAAGATTCTTCACTTCGTAGAATCTGACCGGTTGACAATGGACGGGGTTGTCAACCTCTGGGGAAAAACGGAAGCTATAGCTTCCGTTATCCTGAAAATCTAAATAAAAGCAATTTATTAACTATCAGTTCAGCTTTGTAGAAATCCCATAAATATAAAAACATTAAAGAAAAAAAATCAGTGTAAATCTGTTAAATCCGTGTGCGAGCGTAGCGAGCCCGTGTCAAAAAATCCCCCTTAGTACGCAGTCTCTGGCAAATACGAACTCGGGTTATTTAACTCGACTATGCTCTAACCCTTATATGGAAATCATTCTTTCCAGTGAGCCATAGGCCTTTTTTCGGATATCCTCTGGAACTTCTATCTGGTATTGCAGTTTTTCCAGAGAAAGGGCCAGTTTATCCAAAGGAATATACTTCATGTCCCGGCACTCAAAATACTGCCGGGCTGCATAAAACGCCTTCCCCGGACAATTTTTTTCCAGGGTATAGAGAAAATCTTTTTCCGTTCCTATTATAAATTCATTGTCAGGACTGTTCTGCACAAACTCCAGTATTCCTGCAGTAGAACAAACCGCGTCTGCTGTCCGGGTAATTGCCGGCGGGCACTCGGGGTGAACTATTACCCTGGCTTTAGGATGCAATGCCCTTTGTCCCTCTATTTCTTGCATCTGCAAAACATCATGCACGGGACAGTATCCATCCCATAAAATCATTTCCCTGCCGGTCAGGTCCTGAATAAAAGTACCCAGGTTCCGGTCGGGAACAAAAATGATTTTTTTCTTTTCGGGAATAGACTCTACTACTTTGATTGCGTTGGAAGATGTACAACAGATATCGCTTTCAGCTTTGACCTCAGCCGAAGAATTTACATAGCACACAACCAGCGCATCCGGGAAAGCGGCTTTCTTATCCCTCAACTCTGCCGCGGTAATCATATCTGCCATGGGACATCCGGCCTCTATTTCGGGCAGAATAACTGTTTTTTCGGGGCTTAATATTTTAGCGCTCTCCGCCATAAACCTGACACCGCAAAACACAATTATATCTGCCCTGGTAGTAGCGGCCTTCCTGGCCAATTGCAGGGAATCCCCTACAAAATCAGCTACATCTTGAATTTCTGGCGGCTGGTAATAATGAGCTACGATTATTGCATTTAGTTCTTCTGTTCTTTTTTTTATATATCCCAGCACATCCTCTGGCATCAATAATTTCCTCCCATTTATTTATTTGCTGATACTCTGAATTTCATTTTTTTCATTTACAAAAACCAGCCTGGGTTTAAATCCCCGGCATTCTTCATCTGTTAAAACCGTATAGGTGAGAATAATAATAATATCATCTTTTTCTACCAGTCGAGCAGCTGCTCCATTAAGGCACATTATTTTTGACCCTGCCTCTCCGGTGATGACATAGGTTTCAAATCTTTGACCATTATTCAGGTTTACTATGGTTACTTTTTCATTTTCTATTATATCTGCAGCATCCATCAGCTCTTTATCAATAGTTATACTACCTACATAGTTCAAGTTGGCCTCAGTAACAACGGCCCGGTGTATCTTTGATTTGAGCATATAACGAAGCACCAGCTTACACCTCCACTATCAGATTGTCTATCAACCTGGTATTACCAAACCTTACAGCCAGAGCTATGAGCACCTGGCCACGAATCTCGTCTATATCTGCCAGGTCAGCAGCGTCCGATATTTCGATATAATCGACATCAGCCTGCGGACATCCCTTTATCATTTTTTCTATACTATCTTTGATTTTTCTTGTATCTCTTTCCCCCTGGGTAATATTCTCCTCTGCACTTTTCAGCGCTTTATACAAAACCAGTGCTTCCTGCCTTTGTTGTTGGTCCAGGTAAACATTGCGGGAGCTCATGGCCAGACCATCCTCTTCTCTGACTATGGGCACCCTGACAATTTTCAGGGGAAAGTTCAATTCCCGAACCATTTTTTCCAAAACCATTACCTGCTGGGCATCTTTTTGTCCGAAATATGCAATATCCGGCTGACATATATTAAAAAGTTTGCTTACTACTGTGCATACCCCTCTAAAATGTCCCGGCCTTGAAGCTCCGCACATTTTATTGCTTATTTGCCCAAAAACTTCAACATATGTCTGGTATCCAGCAGGATACATTTCTTTAACCTCCGGGGCAAAAACCAGATCAACCATTTCTCTCTCCAGTAAAGCGCAATCCCTTTCCATATTTCTGGGATAAACCTCATAATCTTCACCTGCGCCAAATTGCGCAGGGTTAACGAATATGCTGACAACCACTATGTCACAGTCCCTTCTGGCTTCCCTGACCAGAGAAAGGTGCCCTTCATGTAGATAACCCATAGTCGGCACAAGTCCGATTTTTTTGCCCTCAAGTTTCTTTTCCCTGCACCATTCCTGTATTTCACTAATATTATTAACTATCTGCATACTTATTCCCCATTATTTTTTTATATCAGGGATTGGGGACTCCCCAATCCCTAAAAATACGCATTAACTAATATAATTTTTCCAGTACTTCTTCCTTCATGCTGAAGCCATGTTCTTCAGCAGGAAAAGTCCCTGCTTCGACTTCCTCTTTATAGGCTTTAAGAGCCTCCATTATTATGGGTTCCAGGTTAGCAAATTTCTTGACGAATTTAGGTATGTGTCCTTTGAACATACCCAGCATATCGTTTATAACCAGTACCTGCCCATCACAGTATGGCCCGCCACCAATTCCTATTGTGGGAACAGATATCTCTTCACTGATCTTTTTGGCCAGCGGAGTAGGTACGCATTCCATAACAATACAAAAAGCTCCTGCTTCCTCAATAGCTTTGGCATCCTTGATAAGGCGATTGGCTGTTTCCACATCTTTACCCTGTACCTTGAACCCTCCCAGCTGTATCACTGACTGGGGAGTCAAGCCAATATGTCCTACAACAGGAATCTGGGCATCCAGTATAGCCTTTACTGTATCTACCCGTTCAATACCGCCTTCCAGTTTTACCGACTGCGCTCCGCCTTCCTGAATAAGCCGGCCAGCGTTGCGTACTGCTTCTTCCCTGGATATATGGTAGGAAAGAAAGGGCATATCAGCTACTACCATGGCGTTTTTACTCGCTCTGGACACAGCCTTGGTATGATGAACCATGTCTTCCATGGTAACCGGCAGGGTGTTTTCATATCCCAGCATTACGTTCCCCAGGGAATCACCTACGAGTATCATGTCTATACCGGCTTCATCAACCATAGCTGCCATCGAGTAATCATAGGCTGTGAGCATAGTAATTTTTTCTTTTTTGGCTTTTTTATTTCTTATATCTGTCGTCGTTATTCTTGGCATATATACACGCTCCTTATAGTCCTATTAAACCTGCATTTAACAGAGTCGAAGTTCTTTGTTGCAGTTCATTTACCTGGCTGAAATTCATAGACTAAGCATTTTTTGAAAGTCTTCTCTTTTCTTGGCGTCAATAGTACCTTTTTTTATTGCCAGCTCTGTAGTATACAATCCCAGGCATTTATACAATTCTATAAACTCAGGTGCCATTTCTTCCAGGCTGCTCAAGTGATGGGATACTGTATTCAAATCACCGCGAGCAATCGGACCGGTTAGAGCATCTGGTATACCGATTCTTTCTATATTGTTAACTGAACCTGTAATTAAAGGCATTAACGCCCTTACGGCTTCATTTTGGGGAATTCCTGCTTTTTCCAGGAGTTTTACTCCAAAATCAATGATAGTTACCATGAAATTGGAGACCACACATGCTCCAGCATGGTACAAAGGCTTGGCCTTACCATCAATAAAGAAGTATTCGCCTCCCAGGCTATCTACTATGTCCTCGGCTATCTCGTAAGCCTCCCTGTCTCCTTCAATGCTGAAAACTGAACCAGGTAAAATTTTTATGGCCTGGTCAGGATTGGCAAAAGACTGCAAGGGATGCACAGATAGAATTTTTGCTCCCATTTCTCTGGCCCTATTCAGGATTTCTGATGAATGAGCTCCACTCATATGAATAACAATCTGCTCACTGTGGAAAGCCCGGCAGTCAGCAAGAATAGCCACTATTTCCTGAATAGCACTGTCGGAAGTGGTAATAAACAAAATATCAGACGATTCCGAGAGTTTTTGCATAGAGTCAAAGGCCTTGCATCCGATCCGTTTTCCGAGCGTTTCAGTGGATGCGGATTGTTTATCATAGATTCCAGCAAATAAATAGCCTTTCTCCCGGAGTATTACTCCTACAGCAGTACCTACAACTCCCGCCCCAATAATGCCGATTCTCTTTTTCATGATTTAACCTCCTTTAAACACAGGTAAATCACTCTTTTCCTGTCACAAAGACACCGTCTCGGTCCTTTTTCAGCATTCAAAGCCTTCACTTTGCGAAGACCCCATGCTGCACAAGCTACAAGCGGACAATTAGCCAGGAGTACCGGCGGGAGACACTTTATAAGTGCATCTTTTGAATCTGGTTGGCTTTGTTTTGAGCTAAAACTCTAACCAACACCTCCTTGATTTTTGCCCCATCATCAGGAAAAATAAATTCCGGATTTATTTCCTGTAATGGCACAAGTACAAACAACCTTTCCCGTATGTACGGATGAGGAATTTTTAGCTCCAGAGAGTCTAATATTTCATTTCCGTACAAAACTATATCCAGATCTATTACCCGAGGGCCCCATTTTTCTTTGCGCTGGCGGCCCATTTTAATTTCTATATCCTGTAAAATACCCAGTAATTCCATCGGGGGGATCTCTGTTTCAATTTTTATAATTTGGTTGACAAAATCAGCCTGTTCTGTATTTCCCCAGGCTTTACTGGAATACAACGAAGAAAGCTTTTTTATATTTATTCCGTTAACTGCTTCAATTTCATCAACTGCTTTTTGCAGGTTTTTAACTTTATGTCCTAAATTGGAACCCAGTCCTATGTATACTGCTTTTTTCATACATCTGTTCATCCTTTAAATTAGCATATAGCTTTTTCAAGGGCAAGAAATTTTTTTACTAAATTAACATATGATCAATATGTTTGTATATATCACTGTTTTTTTCCCAGTATTTAGTGTTCTCGTCTGATTTTTACGGCAAAAAACTCAAACTCACCTTCTACAGGGGCTTGCGGTTTGTATACGGTAATCTCAACAGCCTCCAGGGGATATTCTTTCAGGAGAATACCCGCTATCCTCTCTGCCAGGCTCTCAATAAGATTATAACTTTCTCCTTCCACCATATTTTGCACATGGCTAAATACTTCGGCATAGTCCACAGTATTTTTTATATCATCTGTGTTCCCTGCTTTTTTTAGATCAAGGTAAAGATCCAAATCAATAACAAATTCCTGAGCCTGTTTTTTCTCCGAATCAAGAACGCCGTGGCGTCCTCTGAATTTCAGCCCATGAGCCATTATTTTATCCATCCTGCTTCACTACCGCAGCGCTCATCATGGCCACTCTTTTACTTTCTTTTACATCATGTACCCGGATAATATCCGCGCCGTTCACAACCCCCAGGGCTACTACGGCCAGACTGCCTTCCAGGCGTTCATCCACCTCCAGGCCCAGGGTCTGTCCAATAAAGGTTTTTCTGGAAGCGCCCAGCAAGAGCGGCCTCCCCAGGCTCTTGAATTCCCACAGTCTTTTGATAATAAGCCTGTTTTCATCAAGATTCTTGCCAAATCCTATGCCGGGATCGATAATGATTTTTTCTTTACCCAGGCCTGCTCTTTCTGCCTGAGCTATGGATTCCTGCAATTCCACAATTATTTCCGATATCAGGTCCTCATAAGACCGGTTTTGATTAAACTGCATACGGTTATGCATCAGGACTACCGGTGCCTGATAATCCGCCAGAACAGCCATTAAAGACGGGTCCAGCTGCAGCCTGCCGATATCATTAATAATATGAGCCCCTTTTTCCAGACTGGCCCTGGCTACATTCGCTCTGAAGGTATCGACAGATATGATTATGTCTTCTCCTGCCAGTTTTTCCAAAACCGGCAGGATTCTGTTCATTTCTTCTTCTTCATCGATCATTAGCGAATTCGGTCTTGAGGATGCCCCTCCGATATCTATTATGTCTGCCCCCTCGGCCCGCATTTCTCGGGCTCTGGCAACAGCTTTTTCCACTTTCAGGTAGCGACCGCCGTCATAAAAAGAATCCGGGGTAAGATTTAGTATTCCCATTATCAAAGGCTGCCCCTCAAGTTTGAGGGTTTTCCCATCGGGCAGTTCAATTTTTCTGCCAGAAATCTGAAGGGCATCCAGTATATCCTGTATTTCTGCAGCCAGGTTTTTTAATCCAAATGGCTGTACCTTCAGTTTTTCTATGAGCAAGCAGTAGTGTTTTAAGTTGCCCATAAGCAATATATCAGTAGAACCTTCCAGGGAAAAGACATCCCTCTTTAAAGCAGCTTCTCCCCCCTTGGAAAGCATCTCCTGTTTTATTATCAAAGCTGATTTACCGGGTATGTTTTTCAGTTTTATGCAGCGATAAACTGCTTTGGGCAGCATATATTTATAGGCTCCGGCATCAACACCAATTTCTTGTAAAAAGATTTTGGCTTCGCCTTCGTCACGTATCAATACTGCATGATGACCCTGCATTATATAAACTCCCTGCTATATTATTTTTAAATATACTTGTTGCGCAATTGAAACACAATGCGGAGTTGGACAGGGGGACGGTTCTTTTGTCATAACCCGAGGGGTTATGACAAAAGAACCGTCCCCCTGTCCAACTCCTGACAAAAGAACCGTCCCCCTGTCCCCCTTCCAGAAATCTAGTATACAAAATAGTATTATATTATATTATACCAATAGGCTTAAAATCCTTTATATTTTCGCCTAAAATTTTTCCGGGCACTCAATTCCAGCTTGAGTGCCCGGTTAATCATCATTATATCCATTTGTCCAGGGACCTATTGTAGTCCAGGATTTCTTCTTCCTTGAAAAAAAGTGCTATTTCTCGCCTGGCAGCTTCGGGAGAATCGGAACCATGAATTATATTTTTATCCAGGCTTACGGCCAGATCACCTCTTATGGTACCCGGTGCAGCAGCAGCCGGATTGGTACTGCCCATAAGCAGGCGCATGGAGTTTATGGCTTCAGTTCCCTCCCACACCATGGCAATTACCGGTCCTGAAGTTATAAAAGACAGAAGTTCCTCAAAAAACGCTTTTCCCCTGTGCTCTTCATAGTGCTTAAAAGCCAGTACTTCATCTATTTGCAGCATTTTAAGCCCTAACAAGCGGAAACCTTTGTTTTCTATCCGTTTAATTATTTCCCCGGCCAGTCCTCTCTGTACCGCATCGGGTTTAATCATTATGAAGGATCTTTGCAAATAATGAACTCCTTCCATGCTTTTATGTTTCCTGCGTATTAAACCTCAGAAGCGTTCTCATTCTGAGCAAGCTCAGCATTATCCTCACCTTTCATTATCCTCTCAAATTCATCAGCTTCCATAGTCTCTTTTTCCATCAGGCGAGCTGCTATCTGATGCATCTTATCCATATTATCGGTCAATATCTGTTCAGCCTTTTTATAACAGTTGGATATATAATTGCTGGCTTCCTTATCTATAGCATAAGCAATGGCATCAGAGTAATTGGGATCACGGGAAATATCGCGCCCCAGGAAAACTTCTTCACTCTTATGTCCAAAAGTCAATGGTCCCAGTTCTTCTGACATACCGAATTCGGTTATCATCTTGCGGACTATGCTGCTGGCTCTTTCCAGATCGTTCTGGGCACCGGTGCTTATATCATGAAGCACCAGTTCCTCTGCTACTCTCCCGCCCAACAAGGTAGTAATCTCATCCAGCAGGTGTGATTTGGTAATATAGTTTCGGTCTTCTTCGGGGAGAAGCAGGGTATAGCCTCCTGCCCGGCCGCGGGGAATAATGGAGATTTTATGCAGCTTATCAGTATGCGGAAGAGAGTGACCTACCAGGGCATGTCCTGTTTCATGATAAGCCACCAGCCTTTTCTCTTTGTCCGATATTACCCGGGTTTTCTTTTCCGGTCCTGCTAAAACTCTTTCGATGGATTCCTCAAGCTCCTCCATATTTATCTTCTCCTTGTTTTTGCGGGCTGCCAGAAGCGCACCTTCGTTAACCATATTAGCCAGATCTGCTCCGGTAAAACCGGGAGTGCGTTTAGCTAGTATTTCCAAGTCGACATCTTCGGCAACCGGTTTATTTTTAATATGAACACCCAGGATAGCCTCGCGGCCTTTGACATCAGGCTTGTCAATAAGTATATGACGATCAAACCTTCCCGGTCTCAACAGGGCCGGGTCCAGGATATCCGGCCGATTGGTTGAGGCCATTACTATTATCCCTTCATTGGTGCTGAACCCATCCATCTCTACCAGCAACTGATTCAGGGTTTGTTCTCTTTCATCATGTCCTCCACCAAGCCCGGCTCCACGATGCCGTCCTACCGCATCAATTTCATCTATAAAGACTATGCAGGGAGAGTTTTTTTTGGCCTGTTCAAACAAATCCCTCACCCTTGCAGCACCTACACCTACAAACATCTCCACAAAATCAGAACCGCTTATGGAAAAGAAAGGAACTCCTGCTTCTCCGGCAACAGCTCTGGCCATAAGAGTTTTTCCCGTTCCTGGAGCTCCATATAACAATACGCCTTTAGGAATCTTGGCACCTATTTTAATAAATTTTTGCGGGTTTTTCAGGAACTCAACTACTTCTTCCATTTCCTCTTTGGCTTCTTCTGCACCGGCAACGTCTTTAAAGCTCACTTCCACCTCTTCCCCGGTCATCATCCGGGCCTTGCTTTTGCCAAACTGCATAACTCGGTTTCCTCCGCCCTGAGTCTGGTTCATTATGAAGAGGAGAAATGCTATCAGGATAATAATAGGGAAAAGGGTTGTCAATAAAGACATCCATATGGAAGGCGGCGGAACCGGGTCAGTTTTGAAATCCACCTTTTTCTCCTGCAGTATTCCAATAATATCGCTCTCTTTGGGAGCATTGGCACTAAACAGGGTACCATCCTTGAGCTCACCTTCTATTTTGTAGACAAGCTCGTTGATTTCTATTTGCGCAGATTTAACCTGCCCTGATTGAACTTTATTATAAAATTCAGGGTAGCTAAGCTCAGTTACCTTCACTTCCGGTGAGGATGTCAATTTTATTGCAAACAGTGCCAGCAAAACTATAAGTACGTATATTGCAATGTTTTTAAGGAATTTATCCAATATATTCCTCCCCTTTTCAGGTTTTTCATTCCTAAAGCCAGATCAATTCAAAACACTTTGCCTGATTAGTATTGGACAACGCCAATATCCGTCCTATTGTAGCACATATGGCAGTCGTTTTCAATTTTATCCCTGCTTTACGTCACAGTAGCCAGAGACTGCGCAGCAAGGAAATTTTTTTGACACAGGCTCGCTACGCTCGCACACGGACTTAACAGATTCACACTGATTTTTTCTTTAATGTTTTTATATTTATTGGATTTCTACAAAGATGCACTGATGGTTAATGTCCAACACCCCTGTCCAACATAGTGGGGAGCTTCGTGTGCTTAAGCCCTCTTGGGACCGGTCTTACCGACTGTAAAGGCGATTGCAGGGGGGACCAGGGGGACGGTTCTTGTGGTTTTGGCTGGTTCTGTGAACCAGCCAAAACCACAAGAACCGTCCCCCTGGTCCTGTTAAAAATAGCAGAAAAGAAAACAATTGCTACGAAAAAAAAGCAAGGCAAGACGCGTCCCCTGCTCATGAAGATTTTGCTGTAATAATCTATAACTCAAGTAGTCGAAATAAACTCGTGGTTAATTTACGTCGCAGTTTCTTTCATATGCGCAGCATGGGCTGGTTCTCGTTTTTTTCTTTATCAACAGTATTCGTTTGGTATTGGAATCTACTGCTGCGTGACGGGAGATGCGATAACCCAGAACCGCATATATATGCTCATTTGAACAGAGCAGGGCCACTTTATCCCTGTATTCTACCGGGAGCTTAATGTCGATAAAAAAATCCTTGAGTTTTTTCCTGCCCTGCATAGCTGCCGGAGAAAAAATATCCCCGTTTTTTCGAGAACGAAGAAAGAGCCTGCTGTCCAGTTTATCAAAATCCAGGTAAAAATCTCCCGCCTGGGCCTGAAAATGCTCCCGATCAGAGAGCTCCAAAATATAGGTGTCGCCAGTTTCAGGAATGGTAAAGCATCCCGGAACCGAAATCTCATATTCAAATGCAATATTTTTCCCGGAATCAATAGTGAAATGTAATTCTTGATAGGATTTCCTGGCCCGGACTCCCTGCCGGAGATGAATAAGCCGGGAAGAACCTTCCTTGCAGCTTAAATCCATGATACTTTGAACATCATGCATATTCCAGCCATTCTCACCGGTTAAAGCCCCCAAAGATAAAAGAATCAACCTGCGCTGCCATGCAGGGTGCATCTCCAATAATGCTTTATTATCCAGGATAACAGTATTTGCTTCTTCTTTCAGGACTGTCCTTTTCCAGAGCTCCAGACTATGCTGTTCCATAGCATCATTTTCAACTCTGGCTATATCTGCCAGCCTGTTAAGGGTTTCTATGATACGGGGGTTGTATTCCTTCTGCAGGCAGGGAAGCAGCTCCAGTCTGATTCGGTTACGCAGGTATTCAGATTCAAAATTGCTTCTGTCTACACAGTAATTTATATCATTTTCCTCCAGGTAAGTCATAATTTCTCTTTTACTAAAACATAAAAGCGGCCTGATCAGGTGGCCATTTTGCGGCATGATACCTCTCAAACCCTTTATCCCGCTTCCTCTTAACAAATGCAATAAAACACTTTCAGCCAGATCATCCTGGTGGTGAGCAGTAGCGATACGATTAGCTGCCAGTTCTGACATTAAATCAAAAAAATACTGGTAACGGCAGTCTCTGCCAGCTTCCTCCAGGGACTTCTTTTCCTTATAAGCCAATTCCTTGATATTGATTGTCCTGGAAAAACAAACGAGACTATGTTCTTTACAGTAATTGCGGACAAAGTCTTCTTCCTCGGCAGCCTCTTCACGCAATCCATGATTAAGGTGGGCCACATAGATACAAAACCCTATTTCCTGCTGCAATTTCTGCAGCAGATGCAGTAAAGCCATGGAATCAGGGCCGCCGGAAACTCCAGCAATTATGGAATCCCCGCTTTTGATAAGCCCCTGGTTTTTTATATATTGTCTAAGCCTGGAAAGCATTTTTTTCTCCATCTCTTTTTATTATTTAATTTAATGCTACCCAAGTTTAGCCCTGTGTCAAACAAAAAAAGTAATTTATTTATGGGAACGGGGGACAGGACAGGTGGGACAAAAGAACCGTCCCCCTGTCCAACCCGTTCGCTTAGCTTAGTTCAAATCAATATACATACAGATAACTGTCATATCATCTGCCGGTTTGCCCCCACAGATAGCCAGGGCCTTGTTCATGATCATTTCCGCCAGCCTCTGGGGGTCAGTTTCATCAACTGCTGTGAGAAAATCCTTTATCCATTCCTCTCCATCCATTTCCCTGGATACTTCGAGGAGCCCATCACTTGCCATTACTATAATATCTCTGGGAAATAAGGCTCTTTTTTCGCTCACTATATCTACATTCTCAAGTATGCCAATGGGCAAGGAGTTGGAACGGACAATTCCTACCCTCTTCCCTCTCTTTATAAATGAAGGTGCGCTGGCTATTTTGATAAAATTTACTTCAGCAGTATAAAGATCAATCATTATCATATCCAGGGTAGCAAAGCTTTCTGAAGTAGAACGCAGCTGCAGTACGGAATTAATGGTATTGAGAGCCACTTCTTTATCAAAACCACTATTAAGCAGGTTTTCCAGCAGGCGAACTGCTGCCTGGCTTTCGCAATTTGCCTTTTCCCCGACACCCATGCCATCACTAAGTGCTATCAGTTCTTTGCCTTCTTTCAGAGTAGCTATGGTAAAACTATCTCCGCTGACCTCTTCTTTGCCTACCTGAGCAGCTCCACTCACCACCCGGTAAGCAAAAGCCCGATTGAGAGTAAACTCGCACTCTCCTCTGCCCCAAAAGCGAGGACACTTCTTCTGGGACACTTCCATTTTTTCCCCCAATAATGACGATATCGCTGCGGCAATCTGCACTTCACATTCCCGCGCATTATGACAGGAATTCGCCAGCACTTTTATAAGCAATTGCTCCCCATTTCTAATCGGGGTGCAGTCCTTTATATTTATCTCCATTTTTTTACATCTTTTCAGAATCTGCTCTCTCAGCTGCATATCAACAGTACTCTGAATCTTCATTTCTTTAGCCAGATCTTTTATAACCCGGCTTACTTCCTTGAGCTGAGTGGCTACCAGTTTACGGGACTCATCAAATTTTCCCGACCAGTACTCATTTAACTGTAAACGCTCAAAGAGTTTATTGACTGCATTCAGCAGTTCACGAGCATATATACAGCGTCGTTTAAATTCAGCAGGACAATTATCGTAACTTAATTCTCCCTCGGTTTCCACCAGGGTAAAAATATCCAGCATTTCCTGCGAAGTATTGTAACATTCCCTGTTCCAGCAGATCTCATAACGGCTGCACCTTTCACAAAATTCATGGGATATTTCATCATAAAGGTAATTTAAATAAGCAGTTTCCTGCTTTTTTCTCTTAATTGAACTATCATCCACAAGAGTACTGCCCAATTCCTCAAATACTCCGGCAATATTTTCAATATGATTGCAGGCTGCTTCCTGCATCCTGCTGTCGATATGCTGGAGTTCCTTGCCCGGCAAACTGTGAACAGGTCCCAGGGTTTGTACAGGAACCTTCTCTTTAAGAGAATCCGGTATAAAAAAGAAAATCAATGATGCTATACCTGTCTCCCATATCCCCAGAATACTGGCCTGTTTTTCAGGTAAAAACAGGGAAATAGCCAGATTACCCAGCATAAAACCTATTATTACCCCCAGACGGCCAAAATTCTTGAACAGACCGGCCAGAAGGCCGGAAAGAGCATACATACCCAGACTTTGTGCAAATATACTGGATGATATGGAAGGTATGATGCCAGACATGACTCCCACCATGGTGCCGCCGCCGCTTCCCCATAGAAAAGCAGCAATAAGTATTCCCAGGCGGCATAAAATGCTGCTGAGATTCAAACCTGCCACCTCAATATCGTGCAGCCCCATTATCACTCCTATTCCCAAAAGCAGAAAGGCGGCAATATCTTCAAATGCAAAATTCGGCAATGCTTTCTTTTCATTTATCACATCACTGGCATTAATAAAAACAAAGCTTAAGACTCCAGCTATCATCGCCTCAAATACTATAATCATTTCAGTATATAAAGAAAGTCCTTGAGACAAAAGCAAGAGGCTTTTTATTACAAATACCAGGGAAATTGTTAATAAAGGAAGCCCCCATAATCTTTTATCTGAAGGAATTTCAATATTATATATAATTCCCGCCATAATAGAAACCGCAAGTATGTTGGACCAGAGTTCAAAGCCCTGCAATACAGTACAAAAACCCAGGACAGCAAAAAAGGCCAGGAAAATACTGCGGCTTTTTTCCTTTTCGCCAAAAGCTGCTATATAGGCAAAAACGAAAGGCAAAAGCTCCCCCAGGACAAATGCCCGGGCCATAATTAGAACACCCAGTGCCAGCAGACCATTCTCCACGCTCAGCATATCCTTTAAAGAGATACTGCTTGCTTGCGGCAGGATGCGCCCATTCCATTTGAGTTTTTTGAACAATGCCCGGGGATCCCATTTTTTCTTTGACTTTTTGCGAGCTGCTGATTCTGCCACTCTTTGATAAGGGTATATTTCAAGTTTCTCCAGCATCATTATTCCCCCCATCTCCACCCGGCTGCAAAGCATCTGCCAGGGTTAATTAAACACAGAATTTGCTTAAAGCCAAGCCTGTCCATCCATTATAGCAAGCTCTTATGGGAAATTTTGTAATTAGGGGGCGAGTCGCATATTTTTTTTAATACAATAATCAAGTTCAATCGACACAGGACAGGTGGTGTGGGTAAACACAAGGATACCTCAGATGACAGGGAGACGGGGTTGTTGACACCTTGAAAAAGATGTCAACAACCCCGTCTCCCTGTCATCTCCCCGCTAACTAACAAAGAGAGAACCCTTTTCGGGTTCTCTCTTTGTTATTAAATATAATATATACCGATAATTGTTATTTTTTCAGATAAACAAACCAGTAGAAACAGGCTACAAATAAAGCACCGCCTACGATATTTCCGAGAGTAGCCGGAATAAGGTTAACGGTAAAGAAGTTGCCATAGGTAAATAAGGATGTTACCGCTTCAGGTGTCATAGCAAATGCTTCTGCGGTGGCATCAACAGCGCCGTTGGCAACTGTAATACCCATGGGAATGAAATACATATTGGCAACGCAATGCTCAAATCCGCTGGATACGAAAGCCATGATGGGGAAGAAGATACCAAAGATTTTTCCGATAACATCTTTGGCAGCGAATCCCAGCCAAACAGCCAGACATACCAGCCAGTTACAGCATATAGCCCGACAGAAGATTTCAAAAAAGCTCAGGGTAATTTTACCTTTGGCTATGGCAACCGCTTTAGTTCCCATGGCGCTGAGGGCAGCCACATCTCCCCAATAACTGCCATTGTAAATAATATATACCAGTAAAAGGGACCCCAGTAAGTTTGCCACCCAAACTACTACCCAGTTGTACAGCAGGCCACCCCAGCTTGCCTGTCCGTTTAAAGCAGAAATCATACACGCCATATTATTACCGGTAAACAATTCTGCTCCGGCAATAACAACCAACATCAAACCTACGGAGAAGACCGCACCAAACAGGAAGATGCCCATCGCTGAGCCTGCATCAGGAGCTGCTCCGACTTTTGTAGCCAGGTTTGCTCCAAACCCGATATAAACACCTGCTAAAATACCTAATAAAAACATTTTCCCAAATGGCAGTTCAGTTTTTGCTTTACCTGCATTTGCTGCTGCTGCCGAAATTTCGGCTGGAGTCATAAAATTCATACTCTCATTCACTCTCCTTAATATTAAAAAATTTCGATTAAAAGCAGACTTTTTTTGACCCCCCTTTCTCCTGGCATTCAGGGAACTGCCACACCCCACAAGCAGTTCCTTATTAATAACCCGTGCATAATTCACAACCTTATGCCGGGTATGTTCCCCAATAATAAACAGGAATATATAAAGCTTTTCCTCAAGAACTATTTACCGATTTAGAAATAACAGCAATTTATTACCAGGCAAATTTTTCTCCCCAAAAAACTTATATTCTACATAAAGCGTGCAATACCTGCAGAGCTAAAATAATTATTTGTTTTTTTCATATAATTTATTGCAATCAATTATTACCCATATGTGTATTCCATACAACTCCATCCAATAAGTCGCTTTCGCTTACCATAATATTCTCTTTCCCCAGAGAATCCATTATCAACAATACTATCAAGGCCCCTTTAGGGATAATATCAGCTCGCTCTTCCTGCAGGCCAGGTAATCTTTGCCTTACCCGTAATGGCAATCTCTCCAGAAGATCGTATATGTCAGCAATTTCCTTCCTGCTCAAGCTTTGTCCATGTATTAGCTCAGAGCGGTATTCTGTCATGGATTCTTTTATGGCTACCAGGCTGCTGGCAGTACCTCCTACAAAAACCAGGGGATTTGTTTTAAATAATCCCTTGTCAGCGGCAAGCGGGGAAATGATATCAGCAATTTCCACAACTGACATACTCTGTTCTGTTGCCCTCACTGCGCCCAGAGGGAGCGATAGAAAATAAAATCCCCCGTTTTGAGCAATTAATTCTGTGCTTCCCCCGCCCAGGTCTGCTACCAGTGGGTTTCCCTGGATATCCAGGCCTTTTTTTACCCCCAGGTAACTCAAGTGTGCCTCTTCTTCGGCACTTACTAATTCTATGGAAGTTCCACATTTCTGCCTTACCAGGTTCAAAAATTCCTCCTGATTTAATGCTTCTCGAAGAGCACTGGTTGCGACGATACGGCAATATGCTATTCCAGAATCACCTATATTTTTCAGGAAACTGTTCAGGCAAGCAATAGTTCTTTCCATGGCCGTTTGGCTTATATTCCCGTTTTGATGAAGCCCTTCCCCTATACGGGTGGTTTTCATATCCCGGCTCAGAGTAAGTAATTTATTGTCTTGTATTTCAGCCATTAACAGGCGACATGAATTTGTCCCAATATCTATAGCAGCATATCTCATGCTCCGCCTCCTTAAATCTTTTTAATGAATATACGACAGAGACTGCGTAACAAGGAAATTTTTTTGACACAGGCTCGCTACGCTCGCACACGGATTTAACAGATTTACACTGATTTTTTTCTTTAATGTTTTTATATTTATTGGATTTCTACAAAGGTGAATTGATGGTTAATACATTGCTTTTATTTAGATTTTCAGGATAACGGAAGCTATAGCTTCCATTATCCTGAACAAAACATTAATGGAAGCTGAGTATTTCATTAAACTATCAACTATAATTTTTGACGTTCACCAAACTAAAAATATTAAAAAGAATCTGTGTTAATCTGCGTCCGCAGGATCTGTGTGCGAGCGTAGCGAGCCCGTGTCTAACAAAACTCCTACGTCGTAGTCTCTGGCAAATGCGTAGCTATATTGGCAGCAAAAAAGCACTTCCCAATAGAAAGTGCCTTATGGGCAGAAATTAATTATAACGATTACGCCTTCTGGGTTCCAGTTTATTTTTCAGGGGCTGCATCCTCTCATCGCTTTCCTTTAAAAATTTAGCTATTTTATCATCAAGGCTTGCAGGCGGTTTACTGCCCCGATTACCCTGTCCTTCATGATATCTCCCTGAAGATGCCTGGTTGCTGTTATTATTGTATCTTTTTGAACCACCATCAGGAACAGGACGATTGGTCCTCTCAGCAAACGGTCTTCCTTCGTTTTTCCTGGGTGCCGCTGGGCTTGCCTGTTTAATAGATAAACCTACCTTCTTTCCGGCTACATTGAGCACCTTGACTTTTACACTGTCTCCCTCTTTGATAAAATCCTTTACATCCTTAACATAAGTGTCAGCTATCTCGGAGATGTGAACCAGTCCCACTATCCCTCCTGCAAGTTCAATAAATGCACCAAACCGGGTAATTCCCTGCACCTTGCCTTCAACGATCTTTCCGGGTACGATATCACTTTGTTCAATAGGCATATAAATTAGTATCCCCCTCAAAAATATAACTAGTATAATTTTATTAAATGCCAGCACAGTAGTCAATATCAAAGATCAGAAGACTTTATTTTTCTCCCTCTTTTTCACCCGGTAAAACAGTTATGACATATTTTTCCCCTTCCTTTACCATCCCTAATTGTTCACGGGCTATCCTCTCAACTGTATCCAGGGACTCAAGATTTATTAATTCCTTTTCCAGTTGTTCATTCCTGGCATAATTTTCTGCCCTTTTTTGTTCCAGGTTTTCTTTGCGGCTATTCAATTCAGCAATATTCTTTGCCCCCGGAATTATGGTAAAAGCAAGGACAAAGCCGATTACACCCAAAACAATTATTTTAGAAAACCCCTTGACGGCTTTCTCTTTATTCATTTTCATCCTCCCCAGTAAATATTTCCAATACTTCCGCAGGGAGTACAATAACCACCTCATAGCCTTTGGCACGCGCCCGGCTATATAATGTAGAAATAGTGCTGCTGCTTAAATTCAATGTTTTGGAGATTTGCTCTGTGCTTTTTCCCATCTCCTTAAGCACCACCACCTGTCGTTCTCTAAAGCTAAGTCTTTCTGCTCCCCGGATTTCTATTTTCATTGATTCAACACTCTATCTACATTTTATCCACAATTTGTGGACAATTTAAGTACATATTTCTTCGGGAAACAGGATACAAATTCCTGCCTGGAAAAAGAAATTTTTAAAAATTATTTATTGTTTTTATTCAGGCCCTTGATTTTCCGGGGGATCACCGTTTCTCTTTTTACTCATCACCATAAGCCGTTTTTTTATTATATATAGGAAATTTTTCAATCTTTTATGCAGATTTGATAATAAGAAAAGCAAAACTCTGGCTATTCTACTCATGAAATCTTCCAGACGTGAAGCAAATACCCTGATGTAAATCAGAATACCGAGAAGCAATGCAATAAAAACATATACCCGCATTTCTCCCTGATTGATCAAGAGCAGGGAAAGAAAAACCAGGCAAATCATTATCAACCACAAAAAAAAGTCCAGCATATACAGAAGGATCCTTCCTATTCCGGCCCTTCTGATTGTGACTTGATAGAAATGAAAGATTAGCCCGGCGAGTATTCCCATAATCAATGTCAATATAAAGGACTTAAGTTGCAGCAGAATTCCTGACAAAGTATCCCCCCTGTCTTTGATGCTTTGCTGGCAGTAAGTGTGCAAGTGTGCAGAAGCAATTGGCAGCAAACAAATATAAATTTATCTGTGCGAGCATTTTCCCTTGCAGGACCGGGTGTTACTTTAACAGGCGGTTGAGAATATTCTTCCCTTTGGCTTTGATATCTGTCCCCTGTGCCTTGTATTCCAGACTGTTTATTTCTCCTTGAAGAGCAACCTTGCCTTCATCCAGGTTCAACATATTGATATGCAGTTCTTTTCCCAGTATATAGAGAAATCCCAAATCAGTTTCCAGTATGATTTCTTCTTCATCAAAAGTGTTTACATTATTCACTCCTGAGAGTTCCATACTCTTTCGGTTGTTCAACTTAAGAGAGTGTTCAGACATTACTAACGCCTCCTTATAATATCTGGATAACTTATCCCTTTAAAAAATATGCTGCCTGAGTTAAAAATATGCAAAACACAGGGGACGGTTCCTGTTTTGCGTGTTTCTGCGCAACACAGGAAGCGTCCCCTGCCACTCAATTCCGGGCACCCATTACTCAATAATTCTATACATATTTTTGGCTTCCGCTGCCCTGATATTTTCTTTAATGTCAAGTACCTCAAATACAGTTTTTTTGCTTCCTATCTGAAGAGTAATGGTATCCCCCTTTTTTACCTCACTGGACGGTTTCGCTACCCTACCATTTATGAGGACTCTTTCGCTGTCTGCAAAATCTTTAGCTATTGTTCGCCTTTTAATTATCCGGGATACCTTGAGAAATTTATCCAGACGCATTTTTAGTCTATGGCATCCCTGAGAGCTTTACCCGCTTTGAAGGCGGGAACCCGGGTAGCAGGGATATCTATTTCCTCGCCGGTCTGTGGATTTCTTCCCTTTCTTGCCTGCCGGTCTCTTACTTCAAATGTGCCAAAACCGATCAATTGCACCTTATCTCCTTCTTTAAGAGCTCCCTCTACAGTATCGAAAAAAGCTGCTACTACTTTTTCCACATCTTTTTTGGTCATCCCTAGTTTGCCTGCAACCTGACCTACCAATTCTGTCTTGTTCAAAGAAGAATCCCTCCTTATGCTTAATGGTATATTATGGCTATTCGCTGTTATTTTATATTATCCTTCTTTTCTCGCAAAAAATTCAAAACTTAAGCCCTTTATCCTCCTTTTTATAAACCTTTGGTCTTGGCCTCTTCCCATATCCTGTCCAATTCCGCCAGTTCCAGGTCTTCAAATTGCTGTTTTTCTTTCTTTAGTTTCTCTTCAATATAGAGCAAACGGCGGGCAAATTTGTCGTTACAGGCCTGAAGAGCTTCCTCCGGTTCCACGTTTTTCATCCTGGAGATGTTTACCAGGGCAAAGAAAAGATCACCCATCTCTTCCTTGACTTCATCCGGATTGCTGGCCATGCACAATTCTTCCGCTTCTTCCCTGACCTTTTCCAGGGCACCTTCTATTTCCGGCCAGTCGAAGCCGACCCGGGCTGCTTTTTCCTGCATTTTCATAGCTCGCATTAAAGCTGGTAAAATACGCGGAATTCCTTCCAGCAGGTTTTTCTTGCCTTCTTTTTTCTTGAAGCCCTCCCATTTGTTCAAGACATCATCACTGCTGTTCAATTCCATGGTGCCAAATACATGGGGATGACGATTAATCATTTTTTCCTTTACCGTATCTACAACATCAGCAAAATCAAAATACCCTTCTCTTTCTGCCAGAGCCGAATGGAAAACCACCTGCAGCAACAAGTCTCCCAGTTCTTCCTGCAGTTTTTTCATATCCTTTTCGTCGATGGCTTCTATTACTTCATAGCTTTCTTCTATCAAATACCTTTTCAGGCTTTCATGGCTCTGTTCCCTATCCCAGGGGCATCCTCCAGGTCCCAAAAGCCTGTCCATAACTTCTATAAGCCTTTCAATGGCTTCAGCATTTTCACTCATACAAATGTTTCCTCCTGTCCAATGTTAGACGTGAAACGTTAGACGTTAAATGTTAAACGTAAACCGTCTCACGTCTCACGTCTCACGTCTCACGTCTCACGTCTCACGTCTCACAAAAATCATACTCCCTTAACAATACGTTTAAGCATATCAATATCCAGTTCTCTTATTATCAAGAGAAGTCCTCCATATATTAAAACCCCCAGGAAAATGGCTACTACCGTCGCAATGTGTGAACTGATATCCATTCCCACCACAATGCCATAAGAAATTTTGACCGCAATACCCATAAGAAGGGTAATCAAAGATATTTTCAAGAATCTGCCTCCTTCATATCTGACTCCGGTAAGCTTATGCAGATAATAGATATTTAAAAGGGAGCCAACGAGAAAAGCAATTACCGTACCAATAGCAGCGCCCTTGATATTTAACATGGGAACACTGGTCAGCGAATAATTAAGAATCACCTTGAGTATTCCAGTAACCACCAGGTTGCGCATGGCTATCTGCGGCCTTCCTATACCCTGCAAACCAGCACTGGACAACTGAAAGGCAGCCAGGACTATACAGGAAAAAGCCAGGGGCTCCAGGGCTATGCCGGCAGATGGTGTGTCATACAACAGGTCACATATAGGAAAAGCCAGGATAAAAAGACCGGCTGCACATGGCAGAGAAATAAGCATCCCTGCTCTAAAACCGTAGTTTATACGAGTATTAAGCAATTCCCGTTCGTTTCCTGCCAGGGCCTGGGAAACAGCCGGAACCAGACTGGTGGCAATAGAGATGGTAAAAATTGTGGGCAAACTGATCAGAACTGCAGCCATACCTGCCAGCTCACCATATAAAGCAGTGGACTGCGAAGTGGTATAGCCTATAGCCATCAAGCGTCCCGGAACAATGACCGCATCCAGCATCTGTACCAGGGGCAGAACCACCGCTCCGAATGATACCGGAATTGCCAGGTAAACCATTTCCTTGGCCAGATCAACAGAGCTGGCACCTGAATACAGGATCTGCTTTCCGTCCTGATTTTCCGACCTTTTAAACCTGATAAAAAATACAATGAGAACCAGTAATCCTATTGCTCCTCCTACTACTGCACCGAAAGTAGCTCCTGCCGCAGCAAATTCCAATCCCCTGGGCAAAAGAAACAGGGCTAAAACCAGCACTGCAGTAACCCGGAATAACTGTTCAATTACCTGGGATACAGCTGTAGGCAGCATTGACTGGTGTCCCTGGAAATAGCCCCGAAAGACTGACATCAAACCGGCAAAAAAGATAGCCGGTGCTACAGCAAAAATAGGATAATAAGCGCGGGCATCCTTGAGTACAAAGCTGGCTAAAAACTCTGCCGACTGCATCACCAATAAAGTCAATATTATTCCAAATATAAACAGCAGCAGCAGGGATACCCGAAATATCTTGCGGCTGTCACCCGAATAACCCTGTGTCTCCTTACGGGAAACCAGAACAGAAATAGCCACCGGCACCCCCGCAGTAGCCAGGGCCAGAATAGTAGTATAAATAGGATAGGCCATCTGGTACAAGCCCATGCCTTCTCCACCCAGCCAGCGGGCCAGCGGTATCCTGTAAACGGCACCGAGTATTTTGCTGATAGCGCCTGCGATACTCAGTACCATGGCACCCTTCAGGAAATCCTGTTTCTTATTCATTCTGCCCTCCCTGTTTTCGTGAGCTCTATTATACCATAATTAGTAATTAGTAATTAATTTAGTAATTCAGGAAAGGAAAACTGACGGCTTCCTTTCTAGTAAGCACCCACACCCCAGTTGCTAATTGGTAATTAGTAATTAATAATTAGTAATTATTGTAAAAAAGCTAACGCTTTTTCTTTTATTTTGAGTTTTCCGATGAGCATATTTCTTAACACAAAACGTTCTGACAAAAAAATAGCGATCTTATCTTTTATAAATAAGACCGCTTATAAAATATCAATCTTATTGCTCCATCTGTTTAGCCAGAAAACCTGCTGCTGTCTCAGCCAGCTTGATTTCCATATCCCCCAGTTTGCTGCCCGTTTCCTTGCTGACAATAATCACCGCCCCTATAGGATCCCCCTGGGTAATAATAGGACTAATTACCTGAGATTTGATGGTATATTCCCGATCCTCACTCTCTATAACATGCAGGTCTTCATCGTCTGCTGCCTGAATATCATTTATTACCAGGGTAGTCCTTTCTTCCAGTGCTCTTTCCACAGCCTTGCCAATGGCTTTTCCAAGAAATTCTTTTTTATTGGCTCCTGCCAGGGCAATAATTACATCACGGTCGGCTATCATAGAAATATGGCCTATGGTCTCGTGCAGCGAGTCTGCATATTCCTTGGCAAAATCCCCCAGTTCTCCAATAGGGGAATATTTTTTGAGTATTACCTCACCTTCACGGTCAACAAAAATTTCCAGAGGGTCACCCTCACGAATACGTAAAGTCCTGCGAATCTCCTTGGGTATGACAACCCTGCCCAGGTCATCTATGCGGCGAACAATTCCTGTTGCTTTCAATTTACTATTATCCCTCCTTTTTTCAAAAAATTGAAAATCCTGTTTTCTTTCTCAATGATAGTATATAACTCAAAATCCCCTTTTATTCACTTTTTACCATCAAGCTTAGAAAAAATAATTTTTGGTTCTTCCCGGAGGCTAAACTTGCCGGCTGTGAGACAGGATCTCCCTTGAGCCAATATCCCCGGAGCAAAAAATCTTTCCAGATCTGTCATATTAATCTGCCTTTTGGTGAAAATATTTGTGGAGCAAATTTTTAGGAGATAATTAATATATGAAACGCCTGACAGATTTCCAGTTATACTGTATGCTAATCCTCCTGGTAATGCCAGTGGCTTTTTTAAAGGCACCCAAGAGGCTGATTATTATTTTATATCAAAATGCCTGGATTGCCCCTTTACTGGCTGTTGTACCCGGTATTTTAATTATCTTCTTATATGCTTGCCTTATTAAGAAAAGTAAAAACCCCTTTCCTCTGATGTTTGAAGAATACCTGGGAAAACCCCTCAATAAAATACTGTGTTTTTTCTACATAATTGTTTTTATACTGGCAGCCAGCTTTTCTCTGCGTTTTTTTGTAGATTTCATGGTAACCAATGTTTTACCCGCCACTCCCATAAGTATTCTGATTGCTCTGCTGCTTTTGGCCGGATTGGTCAGTATTAAAACCGGCTTAACGAGTATGGCGCGCATTGCAGAGATTATAGTGCCAACAGGTATGCTTTTCACTGCAATTATCCTGCTGCTGGCTTTTAATCAAAACACCGACCCGGAAAACCTCCTGCCCTTCGCTTACCTGGAATACCAGAATCTGTTCGTGGGAATACTGTTTGCTTCCTTTGTTTTCGGAAAAATGATGCCGGTGCTCACTTTTGCCTATTTTTTAAGAAAAAAAGAACAGGCCGCCAGAATCGCAATCAAGGCGCTTTTTACCTATATACTCATAATAAGTCTTACTGTCGTTGCAGTTATCATGCTTTTCGGTGTTCAATCCAGTATTATACTTACTTTCCCCACTTTCACCGCCGTATCCATAATACAGATTGGCGATTTTGTTCAAAATCTGGATATTGTTTTTATTGGAATCTGGATACTGGGTATATTCGGAACGGTAACCATACCCTGGTTCATGGCCTGTTATACTGCCCAGTATGTATTCGGACTCAGGGATTATCGTTTCCTGGCTGCTCCCAGCTCAGTTATCATAGGGGTTGGCTGTATCCTGATAAGCCAAAACCTCTGGGAACTCACCCGGCTCTATGAACAAGTTGTTCCGATGGTCTACTTAGCTTTTTTTGTTTTTATTCCATTCCTGTTGTTTTTAATTGCGCTCTTCAAGCCAGATCCGGAAATAAATGCCAGGGGGAATCCTGCAGGCAATAATCCTGAAGAAGATTGCGGTCAATTTTCTGAATAAATTAGTAGCAGCGGGTAAAAATAGAAAAAGACCAAAATATTCGCTGTCAAAGAACCGGCTTGGGAATATTCCTTTACAATTGTTAGCGAAGCGAAGATCAGTAGTGCCCGGAGGGTGAATCTTAAGATACTTCGGCATTGCCTTAAGTATGACAGTACTAAAGTACCCAACGAATCATATTAAAAAGCTAATTATGCAAAATCCTCTATTGATATCAACTATCCGCTATAGGAGGAAAAACATGCGCTACATCAGCAAGCGAAAAAACCTGCGGGAAAATAACAACTGCCCGATGAAGGCAAACCAAGCTATATCCGCCAACCTGGATGAAAACCTCCGGGAGCTAAAGGAGCGCCTGGAAGGATGTTCAGATGCTGTCTTAAAAGAATTCAACTTTGGCCGGGATTTTAAAAAACGTGCTCTGCTGATATATTTTGACGGGCTGGTAGATCGTAAAGAGCTTGAAGAGCACCTGCTGAAACCAATCATGCTGGAAGTAAATATGCTTCAAGATTTTGTTTTGGATCAGGATAATCTCGCTATAATCAAAGAAAATATCCTTTCACTTGCCGATCTCAAAATGCTGGAATCTATTGATGAGCTATGCCATCACATTAATTCCGGTGACACAGTCCTGCTGATTGATGGCAGCAGCAAAGGGCTGGTGGCTGGAACCCGCTTATGGCAGGGTCGTCCTGTACAAACCCCGGAAAATGAAGTAGTGATTTTCGGCCCCAAGGAAGGCTTTTCGGAAACACTGCGCTTTAATACCGCTCTTTTGCGGAGAAGAATAAAGTCCAGCAGTTTAAAAATGGAAAGCTTTGTCCTGGGAAGAATCACCCGGACTGATGTAGTTCTGTGTTATATAGAGGGGATAGCCCCGCCGGCACTGGTGGAAGAAATAAAACAAAGGCTTGAAAAAATAGATATCGATGCTGTTCTGGACAGCAATTATATTACCGAATTGATTGTAGACTATAAAAAAACCCTTTTTTCCCAGGTCGAACATACGGAAAAACCTGATCATGTATGCGGACAGCTGCTGGAAGGCCGGGTAAGCATTATGGTAGACGGTTCTCCCATGGCACTTATACTGCCGGTTTCATTCCCTCAGTTCTGGATTTCCCCTGAGGATTATTATACTCATTATTATGCAGCCTCACTTTTTCGTATTTTGCGTTTTTTGGCATTCTGGGTAGCCTTGTTGCTCCCTTCACTGTATGTGGCAGTAATCAGCTACCATCATGAAATGATTCCCACCGACCTTTTATTAACCATAGCCGCGACTCACCGCGGAGTCCCCTTTCCCGCTTTTGTGGAAGCCCTGATAATGGAAACCACCTTTGAAATGCTGCGTGAAGCAGGACTGCGCCTGCCACGCGCCGTAGGTCCGGCAGTAAGTATAGTGGGGGCATTGATAATAGGCGATGCCGCAGTCAGGGCCGGGCTGGTGTCAACACCCATGGTGGTGGTGGTAGCCTTTACCGGTATAGCTTCCTTTATTTCTCCCTCGTACAGTGCCGGAATGATTATCCGCATCGCCCGGTTCGCTTTTTTGTTTTCTTCGGCTCTCCTGGGATTCCTGGGCATAATGATAATGCTGCTCTTAATGTTGAGCCGCATGGTTTCACTGTCTTCTTTCGGTTTGCCTTATCTTTCTCCCCTGGCTCCGTTTGATCTCAAGCAAATCACGGATATTGTGGTCCGACGCCCCTGGTTCAGCAACACCCAGCGTCCCTACCTGGAAGGAATGCTAAACCAGCAGCGGCAGAACAGGGGGGAATAATACACGGTGACCATCAGAAAAAAGAAATGGCTGCCCCTGTTTTTATTGCTTGCCCTTCTTATGTCGCTCAGTGCCTGTCACCCCGTAGAAATCGGCAATGCAGCCGTAGCTGCCGGCCTGGGCTTGGAGTGGGAGAACCAGGAATACACCGTATCTGTACAGCTGGCCAAACCTATTGATCCATCCCAGCCCCTGCCAGCTGATCAGCTTCCATTTGAAATAGTTTCTGCCAGGGGTGCGACAATCACTGAAGCGGCCCGGAAAAGCAATCTGGTATTACCGCGCTTTCCATTATGGGCGCAAACCAATGTATTTGTCATGGGAGAAAATATGTGCCGCCATGATGCAGCTCTGTTTGCTGATTTTTTTTCCCGTAACCGCAATACCCGTAAAAGCGCCATAATTGCCATAGCCATCGGGGCCACCCCCGAAGAAATTATGCAAGCTGAAGCTCCACTGGAGCCGTATTCCTATCCGGCTATTGCCAAAATGCTCAAAATTCAGGAAAAACAACTCGGAATATATGTACCGCTCACCCTGGGGGATTTTTTATTTAAACTCCGAACCCCGGGAATCGAACCCCTGGTCCCTCAGGTTACACTGGAAAAAGATGAGAAAGGCAGTTTTATCAAGCTGGATGGAGCAGCCGTTTTTAAATGCCATAAAATGGTAGGATCGCTCAATGAGCGGGAAAGCCGCGGCTATCGCTGGCAAACCCCGGGAATAATACAGGGCGGAATTATGGATATTTCTTCTCCCTTTAAAGGCGAAAAAGGCCTGATAACCCTGGAACTGACCCGTTCTCAGGCTGCAATAAAACCGTTGCTAAAGGACAACAAAATTATTATGGAAATATCCCTTAAAGCTGAAGGCAATTATTATGGACAGGATTTCAGCGGAGAGGTTCTGAAACTGGGAATGATAAAGAAAATCGAGGAAACTGCCAATAAGGAAATACAGCATGAAATCCAGCTCTGTATTGATAAGGCGCAAAAACTGGGCAGTGACATTTTTGGCTGGGGCAGAATGATTGAAGCTGCTTATCCGGACCTGTGGCAGAAAATAAATGAGGACTGGCCCGACCTTTTCTCCAGGGTCGATACTGATATCAGGGTTGAATTCAATATCAGAAGAAGCTACCTTACTGACAGTTCTTTTGTTTTCAGATAATAATTCCACCGGGGAAGTGCGTTTATGATAGTTTATTTGGCATTAATCTATATTCTCATGGTTTTGCTGGAAGTGCCATCCCTCTTAAAAAAGCAGATGATGAGGGAACTCTGGGTATTCTCTCTGGTATTTTTAATAGCACTGTACATGGGCCTGGCTCAGTTTTATGGCTGGCCTCTGCCAAATCCCTTTGCTCCCTGGATAAGCCATTGAACCTGGCCTTCTGTATGAAACCTCCAGGTGCACAGGAAATAAAAGGATGTTATTGAATGAAACGATTATCTGTCAGCATTATTCTGATCTTGTCTCTTTTCATTAATGGATGCTGGAATATAGTGGAAATAAATGATGCGGTTATCGTTACCGGGCTGGGGGTGGAACTGGCAGATAATGGCCAAATTGACGTGTCTGCCCAGCTTGCCAAGCCGGTGGCCCCTCAGCAGGCTGTACCAGGCCAGCCCGAAGTTATAGTCCAGACAGCTTCGGGGGATAGTATTATGACAGCAGCGCGCCGGATTACTCTTTCTTTACCCCGGGTGCCTTTATGGTCACATTCAGACATACAGGTGATAGGAGAAAAGCTTGCCCGGCAGGATATGGGCCTGATTATGGACGCCTTATTCCGCACCCGCCATGTCCGGCACAACCTTACACTCTTAATTGCCGGGAACGCCACTCCCGGCGAGATTTTCGGGGCCGCTTCACCCCTGGTCAGTTTTCCCGCCCGCGGGATGGAAAAAACCATATCCTTTCAGGAAGAACAACTGGGAATATATGTCCCGATAACCCAGAGAGAGTTTTTTTCCGACCTGGTAAGCCCCGGTGTTGAGCCGGTAGCTCCCCGGGTAATTATTAGTGAAGAATCCGGAAAAAAGCGGCTTTTGATTGATGGGAGCGCGGTATTTAAGGGGCGCAAAATGATAGGCCTTCTGAATGAAAAGGAAAGCCGGGGATACAGCTGGCTGAGATCAAATATAAATAAAGGGGGCATCATCATTGTAGAGCCCCCGGCAGAATCCGGAGGGTTAGTGACCTTTGAGGTCTTGAGTTTTAAGAGCAAAAGCAGGCCAGTACTGCAAGGCGATAAAATTAAAATGAAGCTGGAAATAGAGGCTGAAATCACTTTTTATGAGGAAAATGCCATGGCTGATCTTTTGACAGCAGAAAATCAGGCAAAACTGGAAAAGCTGGCTGCGGACAAAATTGCGGAAGAAACAAGGGACTGCATCACCAAAGCCCAGGAGTTGAACAGCGATATCCTGGGCTGGGGAAGAACCCTGGCCAGATACCAGCCGGAACTGTGGAATGAGCTTCAAGCTGATTGGAATGACTTGTTCCCCTCAGTTGACAGCGAGATCCAGGTTAAAACCCAATTGAAACGCAGTGTTCTGCGTAAACAGGTATTCCAATTTAAGAGCTAGGAATCATTTGTCTTTAGAAAACCCATAATAAGGAGACTGTTTATGATTTTAGTTTTGACTATATTCTCCATCCTGTTTATTTCTGTCGAACTTCCGGCAGTAATGCGAGAAGGCGGGTGGAAAGACTTTGTCTTTTCTTCGCTGATACTTATGACAGCAGTTTTCTATGGGCTGGATTATTTGCTGGATTGGCAGTTGATGCCTGAGCCCTGGGGAATATTGAAGAGATTAAGCCCTTTTGCAGATACATTTTGCAGCTTTTTTTATACTGGAACCTGAGCAAATGGAGGACTCCTATGAACAAGAAAATTTCCACTCAGCAGTTTGCTTTCCTGCTCTTCTTCCTGCTGCAGGGAAGTTCACTGTTTTATATTCCCGAAGCCGGTGCAGGAAGAGATGCCTGGATAGCCAATATCCTGGCTTCTCTTCTGGGGTTCTATGTCCTTTTTGCCTTTCTGGGTATTCATAACAAGTTTCCCGGCATCAGTGTATTAAGAGTCAGTGAACTGGCTCTGGGAAAAGCAGCCGGCAAAACGCTCAACCTTCTTTTTGTCTGTGTCATTTTCACTGTAGCCCTACGCTATCTCCATAATCAGGTTATTATTCTGAATATCATCTACCGGGGTATCCCCGATATACTGTTCCAGAGTGTTCTGATACTGGCTGCTGCCTGCTGTATCTACAAAGGCCTAATAAACATTGCCCGTCTTGCCGAGTTATTTATCTGGGTCAGTGTTTTCCTGTTTTTTCTGTCTTTTATTATTGCTTATAACCTCATGGACCCCATGAATCTAACTCCGGTTTTGGCCGATGTTAAACCGGTAATAGCAGGGGCTTTTTACGCCTTTGCCTGGCCTTATGCAGAACTGAGTCTGCTCGCGGTTTTTCTGCCTTTTATAAGTGATCTGGGTGAAAAAAAGCGCTTTATTTATTACTGGTATTTTCTGGCTGCGATCATACTGCTCTTCAAGACAGCCATAAGCATTGCCATAATGGGCCCGGAGATGCTTATGGCTGCCAGGGTTCCTTTTTATGAAATACATCGTTTGATCGATTTCGCGGATTTCCTTCGCCGGGTTGAACTGTTTTTCTTTTTCCCCCTCTTGATAATGGGCTTTATCGCCAGTTTGCTTGCCTATAAAAGTTTTTTGCTGGGATTAAAGGAATTGTTTTCCCTGAAACAATTCCGTCCGCTCATACTTCCTGTGGGCCTCCTGATTATAATCCTGACAAATTATATTTTCCCTTCGGATCTTGAATATCTCCAGGAAGCAGAAAAAACCCTGCCCTTGCTGACTGTCCCCTTTTACCTCTTCTACCCCAGCATCATCCTGCTAACGTCCAGAATCCGGGAAAAGCACATAAGGAAACAATTGAACTCGAGGTCTTTTAATACTTAGTTTGGAATGACACTGATTTCAATGATTTTTATGATTTACACAATTCCAGGGATCTAAGAAAAAGCAAGCTGCCATTACATTTGCCAGAGACTGCGCAGCAAGGAAATTTTTTTGACACAGGCTCGCTACGCTCGCACACGGACTTAACAGATTCACACTGATTTTTTCTTTAATGTTTTTATATTTATTGGATTTCTACAAAGATGCACTGATGGTTAATACATTGCTTTTTTCCTAAATTTTTTTAAATTAAGGTACTTTGTCCATAGTGAGGAGATTTGTGGGGATCTCGTGGGGATGACAGTCTGACAGGGTTCTTGCCACCTTGAGACTGATTTTTTATATGTAGGGGCACCCCTTGCGGGTGCCCCTACAACAGAAAATTTTTAACTATCAACTCAATTTCTGGTATTCACCAAACCCAAAACTATAAAAAGAATCTGTGTTAATCTGCGTCCGCAGGATCTGTGTGCGAGCATGGCGAGCCCGTGTCAAAAATTCCCCTTAGTGCTCAGTTTCTGTCTTATGTGAACTTAAATAATTTATTTTTTCAGGGGATCTTTTTGGCGTGCATAAAGCAGCCTTTTTTTATCCAAACTTATCATATATAGAATATATTCTTATACCCTGTTACCGTTTTCATGAGCCTATCTGACCAATAGTATTTATTCTAAGCAAGGAGCAGCCATTATGCGTTATCTCAATAAGGGAAAAGCAGATACGAAGCCGCAGCTGCCGAATAGGGTATCCGCAGCTTTATCTGTAAATATTCAGGAAAATATTGAGCAGCTGAGAGCCTTATTAAATGCCTGTTCCGATGTAGTTATCAGAGAATTTACCTTTGGCAGACAGCAGGAAACTCGTTGTGTCCTGCTATATTTTGATGGTCTGGTAGATAGAACTGAAATTGAAGAAAACCTGTTAAAACCTATGCTCCTGGAAATAAATATGCTGGAAAAAGAAAGCCATCCCCTTGAACAGAAAGCCCTTTTACAGCAAATACAGGAGCATATATTATCGCTGGCCGAGGTGAAACCCGTATCGACTTTAGAGGAAATATGCCATCATATATGTTCAGGTGATACTGTACTTTTAGTGGATGGCAACCAAAAAGGCCTGGCAGCTGGAACCCGTTCCTGGCATACCCGGGCCATACAAACCCCGGAGAATGAATCCACTATTCAGGGCCCCAAAGAGGGCTTCAATGAAACACTGCGTTTAAATACCGCGCTCCTGAGACGCAGGCTGAAATCAACACAGTTAAAAATCGAGAGCCTGCTTATAGGCAGGATCAGCCAAACTGATACAGCAGTATGTTACCTGGAGGATATTGCCCCGGCAGGTCTGGTTGATGAGGTTAAAGACCGCTTGTCTGGAATAGACATTGACGGTGTACTGGATACGGGGTACCTGGAAGAGTTTTTGGAGAATACGAAGTGGACCATCTTTTCTCAAGTGGAATACACCGAAAAACCAGACCGGGTCTGCGGACACCTCCTGGAGGGAAGGGTATGTATAATGGTGGATGGTTCACCTATGGCCCTGATAGTGCCTACGTCTTTTCCCCAATTCCTGATAACAGGCGAAGATTATTATCAGCGCTTTGTTCCTGCATCTCTATTCCGGATCATGCGTTTTATTGCTTTCTTTATAGCCCTTTTGCTGCCATCCCTGTATGTGGCAATTATTTCATATCATCAGGAAGTGGTCCCCTCCTCCCTGTACTTAACTATTGCCTCCTCGAGGGAAGGGGTCCCTTTCCCCGCTTTTGTTGAGGCCCTGATAATGGAGTCAGTTTTTGAACTCCTGCGGGAAGCAGGTCTCAGACTGCCCAGGGCTATAGGCCCTGCAGTAAGTATAGTAGGAGCATTAATAATAGGAGATGCAGCCGTTAAAGCAGGATTGGTCTCTACTCCCATGGTTGTAGTGGTTGCCTTTACGGGTATTGCCTCATTCATATCACCCGCATATAATGCCGGTACTATAATCCGTATTGCCCGCTTTGGCATACTTTTTGCGTCAGGATTACTGGGCTTTTTCGGGATATTAATAAGCCTCTTGATGATGTTAATCAGGATGGCATCCCTTAGTTCTCTTGGGCAGCCTTACCTGTCACCGGTAGCTCCCTTTGACCGGGCACAGATTTCTGATATACTGCTGCGCCGTCCCTGGACGATGAACACCAATCGTCCATATATGGACAGAATGCAAAATCGGAGCAGACAGAAAAAAGCCAGCAACAATAATGGGGGTTAAAATGCACAGGCGCTTAATTGTAACAATTATATTGCTCAGTAGTTTGATTATTTCTGGATGCTACAACCGCCTGGAAGTTGATGAAACTGTAATAGTAGTGGGATACGGTGTAGACATTAAGGGAGAACAGAAGGTTTTCTCGGCACAGCTGGCCCTGCCTGAACCACGAATGCAGCAAGCAGGGTCTAATGGCTCCCTGTCCATGATAGTAACAGAACCCGGACAGGGTTTTGCAGAAGCGGCACGCCGGGTTTTCCTGACCCTGCCGCGGACACCCGTTTGGTCTATGACCGACACTATGATTATGAGCGAGAAACTGGCCCGGGAGGATATTGGGCTTGTTGTTGATTTTCTTGCGCGCAACCGTTTCTTGCGTAACAATTTATTTCTTTTCCTCTCCAAAGGAACCAGCCCCGAGGAGATATACAGGATTGAAGTTCCCCCGGAGAATTATTCGGCTCTGGCTCTGGAAAAAATGATTAAAGCTCAGGAAAAACAGATAGGTATTTATATTCCAGTTAAACAAAAGGACTTTTTATATAAATCAGCCACCGCCGGTATCGAACCGGTAATTCCACAGGTCATTATAGAAAAAAGCGGGGAGCAAAAAAGACTTAAATTGGAGGGAACCGCAGTATTCAGGGACCAGAGTATGGTAGGCTCTCTTAACGAGCAGGAAAGCAGGGGCTTTCGCTATTTGAGTCCCCAGATGATATCAGGAGGTTTGTTTATTATTGAAAGTCCAACTGGCAATACGGATAAAGGCATACTGCAAAACGCGGTTACACTGGAATTAATTCGCTCCCGGGCTCAGGTTGAATCCGTGCTGGAAGGAAACAAAATTAAGATGAATATAAAAATAGAAGCTGAAGGGAATTTTTATGAACAAAGCAATCCAACAGACCTTTCAAGCCAGGCAATGATAAAAAACCTTGAAATAGCAGCAAATAAGACCATAAAGAGAGATATACAGAAATGTATAGACAAAGCCCAGCTCTTAAAAAGCGACATACTGGGCTGGGGCTTAAACATCAGCCGTTACTGTCCGCAGGAATGGGAACAGCTAAAAAATAACTGGCCCCAGGATTTTGCCCGGGTGGAAAGTGAAATCAGCGTAGATTTTAAGATCAGACGGAGTTACTTACTGGAACAGGCATTCAAATTCAATAATTGAAATAGACTCGGATTAAGCAAACAAAAGAACTAAGGTGGATTTTGCATAATTAGTTTTTCCGTATCATTAGACAAGTATTTTATACTGTCATCCTGAGGCAAAGCTGAAGGATCTTAAAAGCCTTTTGCTAAGTAAAGCAAATAAAGAAAAAACCTTGGTATTTATCTGCGTCTGCTAAAACAATCCCTGATTTCTATTATATTTAAGAAGGAGCATGCACAATGGTATGGCTTTTTGCGGTCATGGTCATAGGAATAATCCTATTTGAGGTCCCCAGCTTGTTTAAAGAGCACAGCTACAGGGAGTTAGCTGTATTTACAGTCTTTTTGCTTATGGGTTTTTATCTGGGAATGGTGCAGCTGTGCCACTGGCCCCTTTATAATCCCTTTATTGAACTGGCCAATATGCTCGAAGGTTAGACGTAAGACGTAAGACGTAAGACGTGAAACGTGAGAAGTAAGAGGTGAGAGGTGAGATGTGAGACGTGAGACGCAAACGTCTTCATTTAACTTTTTACATCTTAACCTTTGACGCCTCACGTTTTACTAAAAAGGAGGGAAACACTTAATGCCCAGGATAAGCAATAACCAGATCTTCAGCATTTTTTTTGTAGCAATCGCGTCATGTGCTTATATCCTATGTCCAAAAATAGTCGCAGACATAGCGGCCAATAACGGCTGGTTGGCGGTTTTAGCCAGTTTCCTTCCCGGAATACTTATTATTTACATATATATCTATATACTCAAGAAGAGCTCCCGTTCGTTTCCTCTTATGCTGGAAGATCACCTGGGACGGATAGCAGGCAAATTGCTGGGACTTACTTATGTTTTTATTTTCCTGCTGTCAAGCATAATGTCCCTGCGTTCCTTTGTCAGCTTCGCAGAAAGCACTACCTCCCCCGGTATCCCCGTCAGTGTCCTGATCACCTTGATGCTGCTGCCAGCTTTTTACGCTGTCCGCAGTGGAATAGTAGTTTTTGCCCGTGTCAGTGAAGTTATTTTTTTCCTTTTTCTTCCTCTATTGGTATTGATGATGATCCTGGGGACACAAGGAGCGGATTGCAAAAATTTAATGCCTTTTGGCTATGTCAGCTTTCGAAATTTCATTAATGCGAGCTTTCAACCCTTGTGGCATATAGGAAGCTTTTTTATCATTCTTACCCTGTCATATTTTTCTAATAACCGCAGCAAAATCCCCCGAATGCTTTTTTTATCTTTGCTGTTGTTTATAGTATTGGCATCATTAATGTCACTTGTTTCTATTATTGGCCAGGGAGCAGCCTTGACTGCTGCTTTAACCTTTCCTCTTTTTACTATCGCCCGTGCCACTTCCATAGGCGGCTTTATCAAAAATATAGAAATAATATTTATATCTCTATTTATAGCCGGGATTTTTGTTTCCATTTCCATACACTGGTTTATGGCCTGCTACACCTGCCAGCAGGTTTTCCAGTTAAAAGATTACCGTTTGCTGGCAATGCCCACAGCACTTATTTTAGGCTTTTCATCAACTTTAATAAGTCCCAACCTAGATATGCTGTACATTATCTGGGAAAAGGTGGCCCCGCCTTTATTCAGTTTTTTCTATATAGGCATACCCTTCCTGCTGGCCGGGATATTACTGTTTAAACCACCTCCAGCCCCACAGAAAGGCAACGGTCTGCAGGCTCCCCTGGACGAGAGATGGGAAACGAGAGACGTAAAACGTGAAAAGGGGTAAGGCAAGCCGGTCTGCAGACTCACTGGATGTGAAACGGGAAACGGAAAGATGTTCATAGTTTTACTCGTCTAACGTTTAACGCTCCACGTCTTGCGTCTAACGTCTAACATCTGACGTCTAGTCTAGCGTCTAGCGTCTTGCGTCTAACGTCTAGCGTCTAACGTTTTACGTTTCAAGTCTCACCTTCATATCATTTCCAAAATCCCTTTAAGTCCTTCCAGTGAGGTGTCTTCCTTAAGTAATAAGAGGGTTTTGTTATTTACTTTCCTAACATTAAACTCCCTGCCCGAAGTATTAAAATCCACAGACGAGTTTTTGTTCATTTCTATCTCTATTTGCCGCCCTTTCCGTCTTAATGATTTTATTTCCTTGGCCCGGGCCAAAATTCTCAATGATGCTATGCGCAAAAAGTTTTCCACAGGCCGCGGCAATTTGCCGAAACGATCCAGCATTTCCTCCCTGATTTCTTGCAGCTCGTCCTGGTTGGCCGCCAGTAATAAACGCCGGTATATCCGCATTTTACTGCCGGAATCGGGTATATACTGGTCAGGAATATAATAGTCCACATCAATATCCATCTGTACATCATGTTTTTCCCTGGGCACTGTCCCTTTAAGACGAGCAGTCTCCTGTTCCAGCAAACGGCAATAGAGGTCAAAGCCCAGTGCCTGAATATGTCCATGCTGTTCCGCTCCCAGGATATTGCCGGCTCCTCTGATCTCCAGGTCTCTCAAAGCAATTTTCATTCCTACTCCCAGTTCATTGAACTGTTGAATGGCATTTAATCTTTTCTGTCCGTCTTCAGTAATCAGCTTATCCGGACGAAAAGTCAAATAAGCATAGGCAATCCGGTTGGAGCGTCCTACCCTACCGCGCAACTGGTAGAGCTGGGCCAGCCCCATCTTATCGGCTCCATCTATTATTATGGTGTTCACATTGGGCATATCCAGCCCGGATTCAATTATTGTTGTACACAGTAATAGCTGGTATTTTCCCTGGACAAAGTCCATCATTATTCTCGCCAGCTCATTTTCCTTCATGCGGCCATGCCCTATGCAAATGCTCAGTTGAGGAAGAAGCTCCTCAAGCTTATCCTTCACTATATATATATCCTCAATGCGGTTATGCACAAAGAAAACCTGTCCCTGCCGCTCTATCTCAGCTTCTACAGCCTCCTTGATTACTTCTTCATTATATTCCAGTACATAAGTAGTAATAGGGTAGCGCTCCGGCGGCGGGGTCTCGATTACACTCAGATCCCGGAGTCCGCTGAGAGCCATATGCAGGCTTCGGGGAATAGGGGTAGCAGAAAGGCTGATTACATCGACCATTTCTTTTATAGCCTTGATTTTTTCTTTCTGAGCTACTCCAAAACGGTGTTCTTCGTCTATTATCAGAAGTCCCAGGTCTTTGAACCTGACATCCCTGGAAAGCAGACGGTGAGTCCCTATGATGATATCAGTGACTCCTTTTCCCAGGTCGGATACTATTTGTTTCTGTTCCCTGGCAGAACGAAAACGGCTTAGGGTTTCAATAATTGCGGGATATTCTTCAAATCTTTCTTTAAATGTCTGGTAATGTTGTTCAGCAAGTACAGTAGTGGGAACCAGAATTGCTACCTGTTTCCCATCCATCACTGCCTTAAAGGCAGCCCTCATAGCCACCTCTGTTTTTCCGTAGCCAACATCGCCGCATATCAGCCGATCCATAGGCCGGCTGTTTTCCATATCCTTTTTCACATCATTTATCGCCTTTAACTGGTCCGGTGTTTCCTGGTAAGGGAAATCGTCTTCAAACTGTCTCTGCCAGGGAGTATCAGCCAAAAAACCATATCCTTCCCGGGTTTCTCTGGCAGCATAGAGGGTCAGCAGTTCTTCTGCCATTTCCTGTACGGATTCAGCTGCTTTCTTTTTCTTGCGCTCCCATTCACTGCCGCCCAGTTTGCTCAAGCGGGGTTCCTTTTCCCCGGAGCTGATATATTTATAAAGCAGGTCTACCTTATCCAGCGGCAGGTAAAGGCGGTCAGTTCCCGCATACTGCAGGAGGATATATTCACGGGTAATCCCGTTTGTCTCTACCTGGCTTACTCCCCTGAAAATACCGATGCCATAAGCTTCATGGACTACATAATCTCCCTGTTGCAGATCTTCCAGGAGGAGTTTTTCTTCTCTCCTTCTGCGCTGTTTGAGCCTTTTATCGGCTTTCTTCCCCCAGATGTCTTCCTGGGATACTATTGCCAGGGACAGGGTCTGGCTGCTGAAACCCTTTTCTATTTTCCTGTCAATTAATTCTACATTAGTAATGTGATGATCCAGGAGATCTTTCTTTATCTGCTCCCGAGCTGCCTTGCTTTTTACCGCCAACTGCACGGTATAATTTTTCTTAAGCCAGTCCTGCAGGCGGGTAAAAAGACCTTCATAATTATTGAAAAAGGGTTCCATCTCTTTTTGGGAAATATTTTCCATCATGCCTACTTGTACCTGAGGTATGCTGGCAGGGAAAAACGAATGATATACAGCTGTGAGCGAATGCAATTTCTCGCGAAGCTCTCCCGGATCGAGCAGGCTAATTTCTCGTATGGTTTTTTCTTCCCTGTGAGCCTCTTTTAGTGCTTCACGGTATCTCCTGCTGCTTTTTTCAAAAGAGCGGAAAAAATCCCGGGGTTCATCGAAAAAAACATGCATCTCAGCGGGAAAGTAATCCAGCAGAGTGGAATCCAGTTCCTTTCCGGATAACTCATCAGCAGGACTTATCGTAACTGCTGTTTCCTTGATGCCGGTTCGCTGGCTGTCAATATCGAAGCGGTGTATGGATTCAATATAGTCTCCGAAAAATTCCATCCTCCAGGGTTGTTTGGCACTCATGGAATAAATATCCACTATGCCTCCCCGTACCGCACACTGGCCCGGTCCGCTTATGGTATGGACCCGCTGGTATCCGCTGTCAACTACTTGCCTGATAATATCTTCTAAAGCTTTTTCCTCTCCTACTCTCAATTTTAAAGTCAGTTCCTTCATTTTGCGGGGGGACAGGATGGGAAAAATAAAGGAAGCCGGACTGGCTATTATAAAAGCCTGCCTCCGCGGATAGAGCAAGCATTCTTCCAGGGCCATGATACGAGCAGTTTCCACTGGAGAACTGTTTTGTTTTAAAAAGAAATAATCCCGCCCCAAAAAAAGAAAAATCTTATCCCGGGAGACAAAACTTTGAAGTTCGCGGGCCAGGTCATAGGCTTTTTCTTCACTGGGAAGCAGACAAAGGATCTTATGCTTTTTTTCTTTGAAAATTTCGTTTATAAGGAAAGTCCTGGCTGTTCCTGCCAGGCCGGTCAGAAGAACACTTTCTTTCTTTTGCAGGCAGTCATTAATTTTTTGCAGAAAACGATAATTCAATCTCCAGCCTCCCCACAGGCAAATGTGGACACCTGTAATCAGGCCCCCACTTAAACTGCTTCGCAGTTAATTTTGAGTTCTTAAATTTGCATTCTTAATTGTAATAATGCTGATTGCTTATCGCCGGGACTTCTTTTAATCCCATTTCCAGTGCACAGTCCTCGCATATACCCCGGGCTTCTACAGCACCTTCCTGTCCTCCTGCCTCAATCACATCAAAAATCTGCTCACAACACTCACAAATATAGTAAATCTTCATCCAACCCGCTCTCCTTCAACAGGCTTTCAATGCCTTTCCATCTTGGATACACACACTCCAAAGCCCCAGTGCCTGTTTACGGTTTTTTTTTATCTTCCCATCTTAAGCGGGTAATTATACATTATTAAATTATATATTATAGAAATAAAACTTATGTTTCAGGTTTTTGCATAATTGCTTTTTAATATAATTCGTTGAATATTTTAGAACTGTCGTCCTGAGGCAATGCCAAAGGATCTTGGATTCCCCTCTGGGCACTACTGATATTCGCTTCGCTTAAAACACCAACAGTGGGGGAGATTGATGGGGATAAGCTTGGCAGGTCGTCTTCATCACACCATCTTAATTTCATTGGTTGTATTGATTCATAGCACGCTCTATTCCCTCTTTTACCCAGCATTCCAGGGCATCTGCAGCCTTTGCTGCAGCCTTTTGCATTATTTCATTTTCTTTCTCATCAAAATGACCCAGAACCCAGTCTATGGTTTCATTTACCGGCCTGCCAATCCCCAGCCGAAGGCGAGGAAATCCCTGGGTTCCCAGTCTTTCGTGAATAGAGTTCATTCCTTTATGGCCCCCGCTGCCGCCTGAAGCCCGAATTCTGAGAACTCCAATATCGAGATCCATGTCATCATAAACTACCATCAAATCATCCAGCGAAATTTTATACCATTTAATCAAGGGCTGAACGGCCTGTCCACTCAAATTCATAAAGGTCAGGGGTTTGACCAGCAGCACCTTCTCGTTCCCAATCCTTAAATGAGCAAGAACAGCGTCAAATTTGCTCTGTTCCTTTTCAAGGCTATAGCGGCGGGCAAGTTCCTCGACAACCCTGAAACCCGTATTATGCCTGGTTTTGCTGTATTTCGGGCCGGGATTCCCCAGGCCTACAATCACTTTCATAATTCGCCTCTCCCGAAGTAATTCTTCATTTCGCAGCAGCCAGAGACTGCGTCTTAAATAAACCACGGGTTCGCTTTGCTCACACACAGATAAACACAGATTCCTTTTATAGTTTAGGTTTGGTGAATACTAGAATTTCAGCTGATAGTTAACAAATTTTCTGTTGTAGAGGCACCCCTTGCGGGTGCCCCTACATCCAATAAAGAATCAGCATCATGTGACAACAATCTCGTCAGACTGTCACCCCTGCAAAATATATGCAGTCACAGTATCTATCGCCTTTATCCCCCTGAGCTAAGCTAATCCCACAAATTTCCCCACTATGGGTACAACCTTTTTTAAAAATGGAAAGAAAGCACTTTATAACCATCAGTTCAAATTGTAGAACTCTATTAAAATAAACAAATCATACAGAAAAATCCGTGTTTATCCGTGTGTGAGCGTAGCGAATCCGTGGTTAATTAAAACGCATTCTGGCTTATGTGTATTATAGCCTATTGCAGGGCGCAAAAAACCCCGGAATTTGCCGGGGTTTAAAAAATTCTTATTCGCCGGCCTGTGCTTCTTCGGGCTCTGCTTCATCTCCGGTTTCCTCGCCTGCTTCATCCTCCATAGCTGCTTTGGAAGGTGCCAGGACAGCTGCCAGCAGCGTTTCAGCATCACTTAGTATTTCTACTCCTTCAGGTACCTGCAGATCAGCTATTACTACCTTGTCGCCTATCTGCAGGCCTGACAGATCATAGCTGAAATGATCCGGCAGGTCTTTAGGCAAACAGCTTACCTCAATTTCTTTTGCTCCCGACTGCAATATCCCCCCGGTTTTCATGAGTTCTTCTTCACCTGTTAAATAAACCGCTATATTGCTGCTGATTTTTTCATTCATATTAATGGTAAGAAAATCAATGTGCGTAATCAGTCCACTGAGAGGATTTTTTTGCACTTCTCTTATCAAGGCCACCGGCGAGTTGCCTTCTCCTTCGATTTGCAGCGAAAACAGGCCTCGTATTCCATAACGATTAAAGACCTTGT
>Ga0334889_1000794_pt1 | contig 45865 bp, 44 predicted proteins | sample GraSluR1_MG_2_FD_207222 | JGI IMG/M metagenome (GOLD analysis project Ga0334889, IMG submission 207222) | Sludge microbial communities from methane-producing bioreactor in Wageningen University, Netherlands - Granular Sludge_8_08-R1 | ecosystem: Engineered > Bioreactor > Anaerobic > Unclassified...
GTGTTTTGTCATGATGATCTCATTTCTAACTCAAACGTCTCAGACTTAATTCCACCATAAAAATCCATTTCATACTAACTTCCGGTTTGGAAGGGGGAGTGGAACTTACTTTGAGAAATTTCCTTTTCATTTGGCTCCGCATTTTTCCTATCTTCATCTGGTGAAATGAAGCCGTCTTGTGATATAATATTAAAGACTATGTGCTGCTTTTGAAAATCAAAATAATACCAATTGACATTTAATATTTTGGTTTTCGTGGCCTATAAGATTTCTAAGGAGAGAATAAATGAAAATTTCTGAAGAAGAAGTTCGTCATGTGGCTAATTTGTCAAAATTAGCTTTTTCGGACCAAGAAACTGCAGAATTTGCAACAACTTTATCAAAAATTGTTGATATGGTTGAATTGCTAAACGAAGTAGATACAACGGGTGTGCCAATCACAACAACAATGGCTGACCGCAAAACAGTTATGCGTCCTGATGTGGCCGAAGAGGGAACTGACCGCGACCAGCTCTTTAAAAATGTCCCTCAATCAGAAAACTACTACATCAAGGTACCAGCAATTTTGGAAGACGGAGGAGATGCCTAATGTCATTTAATAACAAGACCATTGACCAGTTGCACGACCTTCTCGTCAATAAAGAAATTTCAGTTACCGAATTGACCAAGGCTACGCTTGAGGATGTCAAATCTCGCGAAGAAGCAGTAGGTTCTTTCATTACTATTTCGGAAGAAGCTGCGCTGGCTCAAGCGCGTGCCCTTGATGAAAAAGGTGTGGATGCTGACAATGTCATGTCTGGTATTCCTTTGGCTGTCAAAGACAACATTTCAACAAAAGGGATTTTAACAACAGCTGCCTCAAAAATGCTCTATAACTATGAGCCAATCTTTGATGCCACTGCAGTAGAAAATCTTTATGGAAAAGATATGATTGTTATCGGTAAGACCAACATGGATGAATTTGCCATGGGTGGTTCAACAGAGACATCATACTTCAAGAAAACCAAGAATGCTTGGGACCAAAACAAGGTTCCTGGTGGGTCATCAGGTGGCTCTGCAACGGCAGTAGCCTCAGGTCAGGTCCGTCTGTCCCTTGGTTCAGATACTGGTGGTTCTATCCGCCAACCTGCTGCCTTCAACGGTGTTGTCGGCCTCAAACCAACCTACGGTACCGTATCACGTTTTGGTCTCATCGCCTTCGGTAGCTCGCTTGACCAAATCGGACCTTTCTCTCAAACGGTTAAGGAAAATGCTCAGCTGCTAAACGTGATTTCAGGAGCTGATAGCAAGGATTCAACCTCTGCACCAGTTCATGTGGAAGATTTTACCAGCAAGATTGGCCAAGACATCAAAGGCATGAAGATTGCCTTGCCAAAAGAATACCTAGGTGAAGGAATCGACCCTGAAGTTAAAGAAACCATCATCAATGCGGCTAAGCACTTTGAAAAATTGGGTGCGACGATTGAAGAAGTTAGCCTTCCTCACAGCAAATACGGAGTAGCGGTTTACTACATCATCGCATCTTCTGAAGCCTCTTCAAACCTCCAACGTTTTGATGGTATCCGTTACGGCTACCGCACTGAAAACTTTAATAACCTTGATGATATCTACGTTAATACCCGTAGCGAAGGCTTTGGTGAAGAAGTTAAACGTCGTATCATGCTTGGAACTTTCAGTCTGTCATCAGGTTACTATGATGCCTACTTCAAGAAAGCAGGTCAAGTCCGTACCCTTATCATTCAAGATTTTGAGAAAGTCTTTGCTGACTACGACTTGATTCTAGGTCCAACTGCGCCAAGTGTTGCCTATGATTTGGATTCGCTTAACCATGACCCTGTTGCCATGTATTTGGCTGACCTCTTGACTATTCCGGTCAACTTGGCAGGTCTTCCAGGCATTTCAATTCCTGCCGGCTTTGCCCAAGGGCTACCAGTCGGTCTGCAATTGATTGGTCCTAAATACTCAGAAGAGACGATCTATCAAGCAGCGGCAGCTTTTGAAGCGACAACAGACTACCACAAACAACAACCACTTATCTTTGGAGGTGAAGCCTAATGAACTTTGAAACAATTATCGGGATTGAAGTCCACGTAGAGCTTAACACCAACTCTAAGATTTTCTCTCCATCGGCTGCTCATTTTGGTCAAGACCAGAATGCCAGCACTAATATCATTGACTGGTCTTTCCCGGGTGTTCTTCCTGTTATTAACAAGGGCGTTATCGATGCCGGTATCAAGGCTGCGCTTGCCCTTAACATGGATATCCACAAGAACATGCACTTTGACCGAAAGAACTATTTCTACCCTGATAATCCAAAGGCCTACCAAATTTCACAATTTGATGAGCCCATTGGTTTTGATGGTTGGTTAGAGGCTAAGTTGGAAGACGGGTCAACTAAGAAAATCCGCATCGAACGTGCTCACTTGGAAGAGGATGCTGGTAAAAATACCCACGGTACAGATGGTTATTCTTACGTTGACCTCAACCGCCAAGGGGTGCCCTTGATTGAGATTGTTTCTGAAGCTGACATGCGTTCACCAGAAGAAGCTTATGCCTACTTGACAGCCCTAAAAGAAATCATCCAGTACACTGGTATTTCAGACGTTAAGATGGAAGAAGGGTCCATGCGTGTTGATGCCAACATCTCTCTTCGTCCTTATGGTCAAGAGGCATTTGGTACTAAGACAGAGCTTAAAAACCTCAACTCTTTCTCAAATGTCCGTAAGGGTCTTGAGTACGAAGTAGAGCGTCAGGCTAAAATTCTTCGTTCTGGTGGTATCATCCGTCAGGAAACGCGTCGTTACGATGAGGCAAGCAAATCAACTATCCTTATGCGTGTTAAGGAAGGCGCTGCAGACTACCGTTACTTCCCAGAACCAGATCTGCCACTCTTTGAGATTGACGATGCTTGGATTGAGCAAGTGCGTACTGAATTGCCAGCCTTCCCAGCAGAGCGCCGTGCTCGCTATACTGCGGAGCTTGGTTTGTCAGACTACGATGCCAACCAATTGACAGCAACTAAAGCCCTTTCTGACTTCTTTGAAAAAGCCGTTGAGCTTGGTGGAGACGCTAAACAGGTTTCTAACTGGCTCCAAGGTGAAGTAGCTCAGTTCCTTAATTCTGAAAGCAAGACGATTGAAGACATCAGCTTGACTCCAGAAAACTTAGTGGAAATGATTGCCATCATCGAAGATGGAACCATTTCTTCTAAGATTGCCAAGAAAGTCTTTGTTCACTTAGCTAAAAATGGTGGTTCAGCCCGTGAATTCGTTGAAAAAGCTGGTTTGGTTCAGATTTCTGACCCTCAAGTCCTCATTCCAATCATTCACCAAGTCTTTGCGGATAATGAAGCAGCAGTTGCTGACTTCAAGTCAGGAAAACGTAATGCTGACAAGGCCTTTACTGGCTTCCTTATGAAGGCAACTAAAGGCCAGGCTAACCCACAAGTAGCCCTTAAACTCTTAGCCCAAGAATTGCAAAAACTCTTGGATTAATAGCAGAGCGCTAAAAATAGAAATAATAATCAACAGTACTAGTACTTCTAGTGCTGTTTTTTCGCTGTATAGTGAGATTTTTTGATTGATAACTCTATTTATACTCAGGGAAAATCAAAATCAGACAAGGAAGAAACACCAAAACAGTACTTGGCTACAACTAGTCAAAACTAACATCTATCATTTTGATTTCAAAAAAGTATTATATGAGCCCTGCTTCCTTTGGTGTAAAAAACGGAATGATAGTCCGTAAAAATAAAAAAATATACGTATTTTGTAATAAAAACACTAAAAATAATTGAAAATTAGCAAAAAAAGTATATAATAAAAGAATGTTATGAGTTCGACAGGGAATTCTGTAACTAATAAACTGACTTTAATCCGCAGGAGGGATAGCATGAACAAAATTTACACTGGTAAAACAAAAGACGTTTTTGAGCTTGATGACAAGACTGTTCTCTTACACTTTAAAGATGATGTAACAGGAAAAGATGGCGTTTTTGATCCAGGTGAAAACCAAGTTGGTCTTCAAATCGAAGGTGCTGGACGTGCAGCACTTGCCATGACTAAATTTTTTTATGAAAAATTAAATGACCTTGGTCTTAACACACACTTTGTTTCAGCTGACCTTGATAAAAATGAAGCAGTTGTGAAGAAAGCAACTGTATTTGGAAAAGGTGCTGAAGTTATTGTTCGCTATCGTGCTGTAGGTTCATTTATCCGTCGTTATGGTGACTATATTGAGTCTGGTACAGAAATTCCAACATATGTTGAAGTAACACTTAAAGACGATGCCAAAGGTGATCCGCTTATTACAAAAGATGCCCTTGCTATTCTTAACATCATGAGCCCTGAGACTTACGAAGAATTGGCAGACCTTGCTAAGAAAATCGGTGATGTTGTTAAGGATGAATTGGCTAAGAAAGATTTGGATCTTTACGATATCAAATTTGAATTTGGATTAATCGACGGTAAAGTTGCTCTTATCGATGAAATCTCAGGTGGTAACATGCGTGCCTATAAGGGTGATGAATATATCCTGCCACTAGAACTTGAAAAAATTCTTTTGGGATAATAAAGTATCGGCTGAACATAGTTTTAGCCGTTTTTTTCTTACTCAAATTATGTTAGAATAGGAAAGCGCTGCTGAGCGATGAAAGAATAGAGGAGTAAGGAAAGTATGTCCAAAACGACTAGAGGTAGTTTAATGGTGATTATTGCTGGATCTGCCTGGGGAATATCGGGAGTAAGTGGTCAGTATTTAATGGCGAATGGAGTTCATGTCAATTTATTGACCAGCTTAAGATTACTGATATCGGGTATTCTGATACTGAGTATTGTTGCTACACAGCAGACTCAGCAATTAAAGAAAGCTTGGAACGACAAATCTTTTTTATGGGGGACACTTATTTTTAGTCTGTGTGGTCTAGTTATGAACCAATTTGCTTACTTACAGGCGATAGGACATACAAACGCTGGAACTGCAACAGTGCTTCAATATGTAACACCAGTTCTTATATTGGCTTTTGTGAGTTTGAAAAATCGCACAGCACCGACTCTGATTGAATTGCTGTCTATATTTATGGCTATCGCAGGAACGTTCATTATCGCAACTCATGGCCAGTTTGGGAATTTAGCAGTCACTCCTACCGGGCTTTTTTGGGGACTTTTTTCAGCAGTAACCTATGCTGCCTATATTATGATCCCAGTTAAACTGATTCAGAAGTGGGGGAGCTTGTTAGTTATAGGCACTGCTATGTTAATGGGAGGCTCAATTTTTTCTATAGCTACACAAGCTTGGAAATATGATGCTGCTTTTACAGTTGGACATAATGGGCTAGCGTATTTTGGAATCATTGTTATTGGTACTCTATTTGCCTATACTGTATTCCTAAAAGGAACAAGTATTGTTGGACCTGTTAAAGGTAGCTTGTTAGCATCAGTTGAACCTGTCGCCTCTGTCCTATTAACAGTTTTAGTAATGAATGACATTTTTTATCCGATTGATTTCCTAGGAATGTTATTGATTATAGCAGCAGTGCTTTTAATATCAATTAAAGACTTAATTTCAGTTAATAGAGAAATGCTTGCAAAATAAAAGAAGCCTTGTCACGCAAAATTTGTGACAAGGCTTTTAAAGTCAAATTTATTTATCAGGTGTTAGAATCATTGGGATAATGATTGGTTCACGTTCAGTCTTTTCAAAGAGGAATGGACGAAGTGCGTTAACAATAGCACCATTTACTGTTTGAATGCTAGCATCTTTATTTTTCAATGCGATTCGGATGGCATTGAAAAGGACACGTTGACTTTCGCGAATCAAATCACCAGACTCACGCATATAGATGAATCCACGGCTGAGAATATCAGGACCAGCTAGAATCATTTGTGACTCGAAATCAACGGTAGCTACAGCCAATACAACACCATCCTCAGATAGATCTCGACGGTCGCGTAAAACAGCTGCGCCAATATCACCGATTCTATTACCGTCAACATAAACATCCTGTGCGTTAAAGTGACCAGCTAGACGAGCTGAATTAGCTGTCAAAGCTAGAACATCACCATTTTCCATGATAAAAATGTTATCTTTAGGGACACCAGTATCGACTGCTAAACCAGCATGGACTTTTTGCATACGGTATTCCCCGTGAACAGGCATAAAGTATTTTGGTTTCATGAGGCGGAGCATAAGTTTTTGTTCTTGTTGTCCACCGTGACCAGATGTGTGGATGTTGTTGACTTTACCATGGATAACTTCAACACCAGCTTCTTGGATAGTGTTGATGAGCTTATTAACACTTGTTGTGTTTCCAGGGATTGGACTTGATGAGAAGATAACAGTATCACCAGGTTGAAGTGTAACTTGACGGTGAGTGCCGTTAGCAATACGAGCAAGCGCAGCCATTGATTCACCTTGAGATCCTGTACACATGATGAGAACTTCACTGGCGTGATAATTTTTTAACTCACTAGCATCAATGAATGTTCCTTTTGGAACTTTGATATAACCAAGTTCAACACCGTTTACGATGGCTTTCTCCATAGAGCGACCAAAGACTACAATTTTACGCCCAGTTTTAACGGCAGCTTCAGCTGCTTGTTGGAGACGGAAAATATTAGAGGCAAAAGACGCAAAAATAATACGTCCATGAATACCTTCAATGATTTTCATGATAGACTGACCAACAACTTTTTCAGAGTTAGTAAATGTAGGAACTGTTGCGTTGGTTGAATCTGAAAGAAGACAGAGAACGCCTTCCTCACCAAGTGCTGCCATACGGTGCAAATCTGCTGGTTCACCAACTGGGGTAAAGTCAAATTTAAAGTCACCGGTACAGACCACATTTCCTTGTGGTGTATGGATAACAATACCAAGTGGTTCTGGAATTGAGTGAGTTGTACGGAAGAAAGTAACACTGAGATTTTTAAAAGTCAATTCAGTGTTAGCATTGATTTCATACAATTTTGCTTCTCGTAAGAGTCCGTGTTCCTCTAGCTTACCTTTGATAAGTGCAAGAGCGAGGGGGCCAGCATAGATTGGTATATTAGCTTGTTTTAGAAGGAATGGGATACCGCCGATATGGTCTTCGTGCCCGTGAGTAATAACGAGCGCTTTTACACGGTCAATATTTTCGACAATGTAAGAATAGTCTGGGATAACATAGTCGATACCGAGTAGGTCATCTTCGGGGAATTTAATACCAGCATCGACGATGATAATTTCGTCTTGGTATTCAATTCCATAAGTGTTTTTTCCGATTTCACCGAGACCACCAATCGCATAAACCCCAACTTCTTCGGGTTTTAAATTGATTTGTGACATATTACAACTCCGTTAGGCTAAAGACACCTGATTCTTTTTCATATTCAAGGTGTTTATCAGAAAGCAATTCGATAAACTCAATGTTGTAAGGTGTTTTTTCTTCAACAAGTTTACGTGCTTTGATACGACCCTCGAGTTCGTTGTTTGCTTCAATTTCAAGATAGAGTGCTTTAGTCTGTTCACGACGTGGGCTGCGATCTTTTCTTTCTTGGTAAAAAACTTTATAAATCATAATATTCCTTTCTTGATAACAGGTTAAATCTTAATAACAAAAAGCCTGCTGAATGGTAAAAGACTACCATCAGCTCTCTTTTATGAAATTATACGAGTAATAGATTTAACCTTGATTCGTTACAATTATTACAATTATACCATATCGTCACGTTTTCGTCTAACCTTAGATAGCTAAAGATCTGTAGAGAAAAACCTTGTAAAGTCACTAGCACAATGCTTGCAGAGCCTAGAGTAGAGAGGTCTTATTTTTTATGATATAATTGGAAAAGAAAATTCAAGTCAGAAGGAAATTAAATGAAAGTATTAGCTTTTGATACATCAAATAAGGCCATGTCTGTTGCACTGCTAGAAGATGGACAACTCCTTGCAGATCTTACTCTTAACATCAAAAAGAATCATAGTATCAGCCTGATGCCTACAATTGATTTTTTGGTGACATCAGTGAATTGGAAGCCTGCAGATTTAGACAGAATTGTTGTCGCACAAGGACCGGGCTCTTACACTGGACTCCGAGTAGCTGTGGCTACTGCAAAAACCTTGGCCTACACACTAAATATCGAGCTTGTTGGTGTTTCAAGCCTGTTTGCTCTTGCTGCGCCCGTCACAAATGATAGTTTAGTGGTGCCATTGATAGACGCCCGTCGTAACAACGTTTATGCTGGTTTTTATGAAAATGGCAGAGCTGTCAAAGCAGATGCCCATATGGCTTTTGAGTTAGTTCTGGAAAGCTTATCGAGTGTTGAAAATGTGACCTTTGTCGGTGAAGTAGTCAACTTCCGAAGCCAAATTGAAGAAGTAATGCCATCTGCGGCTATTCAAGAGACTTTACCATCAGCTTATGAACTTGGTAAGCTTGGTCAGACTCTTGAACCTGTAGATGTTGATGCCTTTGTTCCAAATTACCTCAAGCGTGTTGAAGCTGAAGAAAATTGGCTCAAGAGTCACGATGAAAACAGTCAGACTGATTATGTGAAGCGAGTTTAAGATGAGGACCTTAGATGAAAAAGCTTCTGCTGTTTATGACATCTTATCGGATGTTTACGATAAGTCGCCTTGGTCTGAAGAACAGATTTTGGCAGATATGCAGCAGGACAACGTTGATTATTTTTTCTTAGAAGATGAGAAGGAGCTTATCGGTTTTTTGTCCGTTCAGCACTTGGTTGGAGAAGTGGAAATAACTAACATTGCGGTAAGAAAATCTTATCAGGGACAGGGGCTAGGAGCACAGCTGATGGCTTCCTTGGATGATATGGATTTCCCCATTTTTCTTGAGGTGAGGGAGTCGAACAAGTCTGCGCAAGCTTTGTACCAAAAATTCGGCTTTGAGCTTGTCGGCAAACGGAAACGTTACTACCATGAACCGGTTGAAGATGCTATGATCATGAAGCGCGAGCCCAGAGATTGAGGCATTTAGAGGAGACAGATGAGAGATAGATACATTTTGGCGGTGGAGTCTTCTTGTGATGAGACCAGCGTCGCTATTTTGAAGAATGAGAATGAACTGCTGGCTAATGTCATAGCCAGTCAAGTGGAGAGCCACAAGCGTTTTGGTGGGGTTGTGCCTGAGGTGGCTAGCCGCCACCACGTGGAAGTGGTCACTACTTGTTTTGAAGATGCCCTGCTTGAAGCTGGTATTACTGCAGATGACTTGGATGCCGTAGCAGTGACTTACGGGCCAGGTTTGGTTGGGGCTTTACTGGTGGGAATGGCTGCCGCTAAGGCCTTTGCTTGGGCACACCAGTTGCCTTTGATTCCAGTTAATCACATGGCAGGTCACCTTATGGCTGCGCGTCAGGTCAAGGAGTTGCAATACCCTCTTATGGCCTTGTTGGTCAGCGGTGGGCATACCGAATTGGTTTATGTGTCTGAGCCAGGGGACTATAAGATTATTGGTGAAACACGAGACGATGCCGTAGGTGAAGCCTACGATAAGGTTGGCCGTGTTATGGGCTTGACCTATCCAGCAGGTCGTGAAATTGATGAGCTGGCCCATAAAGGGAAAGATGTTCATAACTTCCCTCGTGCCATGATTAAGGAAGATAATTTAGAATTTTCTTTTTCTGGGCTGAAGTCAGCCTTTATCAATTTGCACCATAATGCTGCACAAAAGGGTGAAGAACTGGGCAAAGAAGATTTGTCAGCGTCATTTCAGGCAGCTGTGCTAGATATTCTTATGGCTAAGACGCAGAAAGCATTAGCAAAATATCCTGTTGAAATGCTGGTTGTTGCCGGCGGTGTTGCAGCTAATCAAGGCTTGAGAGAACGCTTAGCTGATGAAATCACAGATGCTGAAGTAGTTATTCCGCCTTTGCGTCTTTGTGGTGACAATGCGGGCATGATAGCTCTAGCAGCAGCCATCGAATATGATAAGGGTAACTTTGCTGGCCTAGATTTGAATGCCAAACCAAGTCTAGCCTTTGATGAGATGGCAGACTAGTTTTGATTACTAAAGAGAATCTCTTGTTTGGGAGATTCTTTTTGTGATATAATACAGGAATATTCTGAAAATTTAGAGGTAATATGATGAAAGAGAAAGGATTTTGGGATGGAGCAAGAGCTGCTATGCCGACAGTTTTTGGTTATTTGTCGATCGGCCTTGCCTTTGGAATTGTGGCTGCCAAAGCTGGTGTGTCACCGCTTGAAACGGCTCTCATGAGTATCATGGTCTATTCTGGTTCAGGCCAGTTTGCCTTGGCTGCTTTGATTTTATCTAAAGCCCCCTTAGCTTCAATTGCCATGACAGTCTTTCTTATCAACCTTCGTCATTTTTTGATGAATCTGCACACATCTACTGTCTTTCCAACAGCCAGTCTCGGTCAGCAAGTCTTGATTGGAACCTTTATGACGGACGAAAGTTACGGTGTCATGCTTGGTGAAAATCTTCAAAACAAAAATATTTTACCCAAATGGATGTATGGCAATAACTTCGCTGGTTATCTGACTTGGATAACAGCTACAGTGCTTGGCTGTGTCCTTGGTGGCCTTATTCCCAATCCAGATGCCTTTGGCATTGATTTTGCATTGATTGCTATGTTCGTAGCCATCTTTGCCAGTCAGCTGGAAGGGATGGTGAGGACTGTCAAGCTGCCTAAGATTGCTTGGATTTTGGGTGCGGTCTTGCTTTCCTATTTGGTTCTTGCGATTTTTATTTCAGGTTCCTTGGCTGTTTTGATGGCAACACTGATTGGATGTACTGTGGGGGTGATGATAGATGATTGATACTTATATTTTAGCTGCCATAATTGTTTCAGCCTTAGTCACTTGGATTCCGCGTATCTTTCCTTATATCCTAGTGCGCTTTGCCAAACTACCAGACAAGGTTGTGCAATTTCTTGGCTACCTGCCCATTACCATCATCTTTGCTCTGATTCTATCTAGCATCTTTACAGTAGAGGTTGGCAGTCTTCCTCGCCTTAATTGGCTGGAGACCATCGCTGTGCTACCGACCTTCCTAGTCATCAGCAAGAGTAAGAATGTCATGCTGGCTGTTGTGACAGGCATCATTTGCATTGCCTTTCTACGATTGGTCTTTTAAGGGAAATAGCAGAGCTGGTTGATGTTTTTATATTGGTATTACCAATCTTGTAGACTTAAATGGAACAGCTCTTGTCTTTACCAAGCAAAATCATCCCAAGCATTTCAAGACGCTGGTTAAACAGTTCAGCAATTCATCATTGTGGAAAACGCTCAATTGGATAAATTAGCTGAGAACCTTGTTTACAGTTTCTGGGAGAAGTATGATGACACTCACACGATTATCCGACTTGCCACAAGCTGCTCAAGATATGGAACTTTTAAGAGAAATCCTATATTTAATGATGCTTTTTATGTAAAAATCGCGAAATTTGTATAAATATACTTATGTCAAGACACATATTCGTGGTATAATGTATTGGTATAGTCAATAAAAAAGGAGTCGTCTAATTTCATGCCTCAGCAACGTATTCTTCCTTATATTATTTTAGGTATTCTTAGCGGTCAGAAACAAATGAACGGAATCCAAATCACTAATGTTTTTAAAACAGAAATCGGTGAATTTTGGCGTTCATCTCACAGTCAAATTTACCCTGAATTAAAACGTATGCTTGACGATAATTGGGTTAAAGTTGTTCCCACTGAGGAAAATGATAAAGAAATCTATTATCAAATGACAGGAGATGGGCAGAACGTTTTGGATGAGTGGCTTGTGGAATCAAATACCATCCCACTTCCGTCTAAGGATCTATTTGCCTTGAAAATGTATTTTATTCAGGATAAAAATGATCCGCGTATTATACAGTTGCTTGAGGAACAGCGAGAGCTTGTTAAAGATAATATCTTGCATTTGGAAGAAAGAAATCGACTGCTCTTTTCTAAAGAAGAGACTGTTAATAGCAACTATGGGCATTTTCTTATTCTTGATAGAGCCATTAAACGTCAAAAAGGTTTTTTGAGATGGCTGAATAAACAAATCAAGCAGTATAAGGATGCCTAACTGTGGGCCATAGGTAGACATTTTAAAACATATATCAAAGACTCACTGGACATTTGCGACTAGGGAGTCTTTTTTGATGAATCTTTTAAAACATTAAGTTTTTTCTCGGTTCAGATTTTTGCTTTCTGTCTGCAACATCGGGTATACTCATAGAATGGGCGTGCCCATAAAAATCTCTTGTAAAGATTTAAGGAGAAAAAATGTCTAAAGATATTCGAGTTTTACTCTATTATAAATATGTTCCCATTGAAAATGCGGAAGAATATGCTAAAATCCATCTGGATTTTTGTAAATCAATTGGTCTGAAAGGTCGCATTCTGATTGCGGATGAAGGGATCAACGGTACGGTTTCAGGTGACTTTGAGACGACTCAAAAGTACATGGACTGGGTGCATAGTGATGAGCGCTTTGCTGATCTCTGGTTCAAATTTGATGAGGAACCGCGCGATGCTTTCAAGAAAATGTTTGTACGTTACAAGAAAGAAATTGTCCATCTTGGTTTAGAAGATGATGATTTTGATTCGGACATCAATCCGCTTGAAACAACGGGTGAATACCTCAACCCTCAACAATTTAAAGAAGCTCTGCTTGACGACGATACAGTTGTTCTTGATACGCGTAATGACTACGAGTATGACCTTGGACATTTCCGCGGAGCTATTCGCCCAGATATCCGTAACTTCCGTGAGTTGCCGCAATGGGTGCGTGATAACAAAGAAAAATTCATGGAGAAGCGCGTGGTGGTTTATTGTACCGGTGGCGTTCGCTGTGAGAAATTTTCTGGTTGGATGGTTCGTGAAGGTTTCAAGGATGTTGGCCAACTTCACGGTGGTATCGTCACTTATGGAAAAGATCCTGAAGTTATGGGAGAACTTTGGGACGGTGCTATGTATGTTTTTGATGAGCGGATCTCAGTGCCAGTCAACCGTGTCAATCCAACAGTGATTTCACACGATCATATCACAGGTGAACCTTGTGAGCGATATGTTAACTGTGGTAATCCTTACTGTAATAAGCGTATCTTCATGTCAGAAGAGACAGAGGCTAAGTATGTGCGTGGCTGTTCAGCAGAATGTCGTGCTCATGAACGCAATCGTTATGTTTCTGAAAATGGGCTTAGCCGTCAAGAATGGGCAGAGCGATTAGAAGTAATCGGAGAGTCACTTGCAGAGTTAACAGGTGCCTAAAAGAAGTCAGGTTAGCTGAGCGATTGTAAATCCTTGACTTACTTAATTAGAAGAATATAATTAAGGTATCAAGTGAAGGAGGAAGAAATTATGGTTTTCGATTACACTGATAATGGTAAGAAACCTCTCGTGATTGACATGGAGGGTATTACCCTAGATAATGACAATTATCGTACAACGCTCTGGACTGGTGATATGATTCAATTGACAGTGATGAGCATTGAACCAGGTGATGATATTGGTTTGGAAGTTCACCATGGCATTGAACAATTTTTGCGCATTGAATCTGGCAAAGGACTCTGCCAAATGGGACCAAGTGAAGATAACTTAAACTTTGAAGTTGAAGTTAGTGCAGATCAAGCTATCTTTGTTCCAGCTGATGTCTGGCACAATGTTACAAATACTGGTGACGAACCACTTAAACTCTATACTATTTATGGTGGTCCAGATCATGTTCCAGGAACTGTTCATCCAACACATGATGATGCCCGTAATGACCCAAATGAACACTAATATTCTGTGAAAATAGAAGTGATAGGTCGTTCAGCCAACTTTTTGTTGAGTATAACTTTAAATAAATAGAAAATCCTTCATCGCAAAGCTCAATTGCTTGGATGAAGGATTTTTTGAATGTTAATAATGTAAGCTTCCAGCCACCCAACCCGTACAAAGGGCAGAAGTGATGTTAAAGCCGCCTGTGTGGGCATTGATATCCAACACTTCGCCAGCAAAGTGCAGTCCTGGGACTTTCTTGCTTTCAAGGGTTTTAGGATTGATTTCTTTCAAATCTACACCGCCCTTGGTCACGAAGGACTTGGCTAGGGACATTTTGCCCGTGATTTTGATAGGCATTTTTTTGAGTTTACCCACCAATTCCTGACTTTGAGCTGGAGATAGCTGTTTGATTTTCTTAGGATAGTCTGCCGCAAAGAATTCGGCTACCCGTTCAGGCACTAGCCCCTTGAGAGCATTCTTAACGGATTTTTCTCGGTTTTCTGTAAAATAGCTGAGCAGATCTTGTTCAGAAGTCTGGGGCAGGAAGTCTAGCTCTGCTATTTCACCGCCAGAAACAAAGCTGGACAGGCGCAGAGCAGCAGGTCCAGATAGGCCAAAGTGGGTAAAGAGCAAATCGTGGGTGATGACATGCTTGCCATAGCTCAGCGTCACATCGTCAAGGGAAATACCCTGAAGAGCCTTGTGAGGAAAATCAGTCAAAAGTGGACTTTCAGCAGCTTCCAAGTCAGTCACCTCAAGCTTGAAATGTCTGGCAATGTCGTGACCGAAGCCGGTTGAACCTGTGGATGGATAGGACTTACCGCCAGTTGTGACGATTAGCTTGTCAGAGGTAAATTCGGCCTCTGCTGACTTGATATGGAAGAGGTCAGCAATCTTCTTGACAGAGACCACTTCTGTGTTAGTCAGGACGCTACCGCCAAGTTCATGGATTTTTGCCTCTAGAGCGCCAATGATGGTTTTTGATTTATCCGTTTTTGGAAAGACGCGCCCGTGGTCTTCAACTTTCAGGGCCACCCCATTTTCCTCGAAGAAGTTGATGATATCATGGTTATCAAATTGGGAGAAGACGCTGTAAAGAAAGCGGCCGTTGCCTGGGATGCCAGCCAGCAGGTCGTCAAGGGTGCCGTTGTTGGTGACATTGCAGCGCCCACCGCCAGTGCCCGCTAACTTTTTACCTAGGCGTCTGTTTTTTTCGATGAGGAGGGTCTTTTGTCCGTAGTAGCTAGAGGAGATGGCTGCCATCATGCCAGCAGGTCCTCCACCGATGATAATTGTGTCGTAATGTGTCATGGTTATATTGTAGCATAAATGCTAATTTTTAAGTAGTTTAGCTACTTTGGGAAATTGACAGAAAAGTGCGATTATGTTACTATTCTTATTAGTAACATCAGATTAGAAGAGGAAATTATGTCAATCGAAAAGACTGTCAGTGAGATTGCTGAAATTTTGGGTGTCAGCCGTCAAGCTGTTAACAATCGTGTTAAATCACTTCCTGAAGAGGATGTGGAAAAGAATGATAAGGGTGTGACGGTTGTTAAACGTAGTGGCTTGATCAAGCTTGAAGAGCATTATAAGAAGACAATTTTTGAAGATGAGCCAATCAGTGAAGAAGTTAAGCAGCGTGAACTTTTGGAAATACTAGTTGACGAAAAAAATACTGAAATCACGCGCTTGTATGACCAATTAAAAGCTAAAGATGCTCAAATTGCTGCTAAGGATGAACAATTGCGAGTTAAAGATGTTCAAATTGCTGAAAAAGACAAGCAATTAGACCAGCAACAACAATTGACGCTTGCAGCTATGGAAGATAGCAAACGTCTTCAATTGGAATTGAATGAGGCTAAGGCTGAAGTTGAAGAAATCCAAACTAAAGTTGAAGAAGAAATTAAATTGGAAGAAGAAACTAAAGTAGAAGCTAAAAAAGGTTTCTTTGCTCGTATGTTTGGTAAATAAAAAATCGGACCCTTGAGGGTCCTTTTTAGGAGAAAAGATGAAAACTTTAAAGAACTATATTGCCTTTGATTTAGAGTTCAATACTGTAAATGACATCAGTCACATCATTCAAGTGTCAGCTGTCAAGTTTGAAGAAAATCGTGAGGTTGACCAGTTTGATACCTACGTCTACACAGATGTTCCCCTCCAATCCTTCATCAATGGTTTGACTGGGATTACGGCTGAAAAAATTGCTAGCGCTCCAAAGGTTGAAAAGGTTATGTCAGATTTTCAAACTTTCGTTGGTGAGACAGCCTTGATCGGTTACAATGGACTAAAGTCTGACCTTCCTTTACTTGTAGAAAATGGTTTAGACTTGACAGAACTCTATCAAGTTGATGTCTTTGACGAAGCTTTTGAACGTCGCAGTACTGATTTGAATGGTATTCGCAACCTCCAACTGCATACAGTAGCAGAGTTCTTAGGGTTTATGGGACGCAGCCATAATAGTTTAGAAGATGCTCGTATGACAGCCCAAGTCTATGAAAAATTTATGGAATTGGACGATAATAAATCTTATTTAAATCAACAAGAAGAAAGCCATGGTGATAATCCCTTTGCTGCTTTGGGAGGATTCTTTAGTTAATCTGGAAATTTTCAATAAAACAAAAAGACCCTTGAGTTCACAGTTGAAAATGTGAACTCAAGAGTTTTTTTATTCATTCTTCCATAGTTTAGAATGGTAATTTGTTAGCAAATGCGCCTAATGATTTCTTAGTAGCTTCGTCAACTTGTTCAAGAGCATTGTTCAAAGCTTGAAGAGTCATATCTGACAAAGTTTCAATATCTTCTGGGTCGACAACAGCTGGATTAAAGCTGATGTTAGTTACTTTTTTATCACCAGTCACTTCAACTTGAACAAGGTCTTGAGCCGATTTACCATAGAAAGTAGTAGCAGCAAGCTCAGCTTGTTTAGTTTCCATTTGTTTTTGCAATTTTTGTGCCTGACGCATCATGTTTTGCATATTCATCATAATAGTTTTGGGATTCCTTTCGTATCAAGGGTTTGAGCCTTGTTATTAAATTATCATGGACCAAAATGGACCAAAAGTTTGTTATATAACTAAAATGTTTTGTGCCTATGACCGAGTTTAATAATTTCATGACAATTAACTACAGTTACTTTCTACTATATCATATAATCGTTTAGTTGTCTTCTCGATTTTATGCCTTCCTATTTCTCCACCGGGATTTCCAGACTTGATTGGTCTAAATCGACGGTAAGGTCATAGCTGGAATTGTCGCGGATGGTGTGTTCGAAGTCTGTGGTGTAGAGGAGGACGCGGACTTTGTCTCCTTTGCTTAACTTGTAGATACTTGGTTGGAGTTTAAAGTCGATGGTCATCCACTCATTAGCTGGGATGTCTTGGACAGTCAGCAAGTCGCTTCGATTTTGTAGGTTGAGGACACCTTTTGCTACAACACGATAAGGAGTTTCCTTGAAAGGTAATTCACGCAAGGCTTCACGAGAGAAGTTGCGTCCATTGTCAATGGTATTAAGAGATAGGATAGCAGGCGTATCTGTAAAGCGCTTCTTCTTACCAAAATCTAAAACTTGAGCAGATAAGATACCCTTGTTTTCACTTGATTTGAGGGTTAGATGAAGGGTCATTTGCCCATTGACATGAATATCTTGGTCTAGTGTCACATCTAGGCAAAGGGCATTGGTTTTATCAGCAAACAAGTCAGCCTTGAAGAGATTGAAGTCCTTGCCATAACGGGTAAAGTCCTCTTGGTCATAGTAGTTATCGATAATTTGGTTTCCTTGACCAAGTTTAAGGCTTAGGCTATCATCAGTCCCAAATTGATCCAGCGCCAGCCAATTTTGCTCCTGACTATTGTCTTGCCAAAGAATAGTTGGTAACTCGAAGTGACTATCCTGCGCTAGCATTTTCTCAGACAAAAGAGCATTCATGCTTTCGCGGAAATCGATAGACTGCCAATTATGCAGATAGACATGCTCACCGTTATGGAGGAAGGCGTGTTTTTGGATGGAAGATGGCAGAGCTTTGAGGATATTATAGACCTGACCAGGTTTAACATTCCAGTCTTGCAGGCCATGTGTGTAAACGGCAGTGCAGGTCACCTTGTCAGCATGAGGGAGATAGTTGCGGTCATGCCAAAATTGGTTATAATCTCCGCTCTTACGGTCGAGCTCAGCCGATTGAGCATCCAAGAGCTCCTGATAATGAGCATTATTGCGGAGGTAGTCACCAGCCAGTAAGTTACGTGAATAAGTCAGTTCAGTCAAGACGTCCAAATCTTCACCAGGATAGCCGCCAGGGCTGCAGACCAAACCATTTTCACGGTAGTAGTCATACCAAGATGAGATGGCTGACTCAGCGATGATGACTTTGAGTCCCTCGACACCAGTTGTTGCTAGTGCTGTGGACATGGTGCCTAGATAAGATTTACCTGTGGTGCAGACTAGTCCGCTTGCCCAGCTTGCCAAGACCTGTTTGTCACGGCGGTGACTAGAAAAGGCAACAGCTCTGCCATTGAGCCAATCAATAACGGCCTTAAAGCTTTCCACCTGGGCGTAGTCACCAGAAGTCATGAAGCCGTCAGAGCCAGCAGTTCCGACACCTGAAACGTAGATGTTAGCAAAACCGCGAGCCAAGAAGTAGTCGTTGAGGCTGTAGCTGTCGATATAAGAGAAAGTTTGCTCGGCTTCAGTCACAGCTAGGTCACAGTCAGGTGTTTCAAGTTCCTTAAAGTCACGCGTCTCAACAGTGATTTTCCCGGCTTCCTTAATAGCAAGCTGACCTTCCATCTTGTAAAGTTTCTTGTCATTGGCTGGTCCATTGATACCTTCGTGGTAGGGACTTGCGGTCATCATTGTGGGAATGGCATGCGCTGTTTTGGGACGGATAATGTTAACTTTAACCAGATCTAGTTGACCATCGCCATCTGTATCAAGCGGTGCTTGTACATAAACAACTTCACGAACAAGGTCATTGGTGTCAAAAGTAGCCAGTGATTTCCCGTTGAAGAAGTGGTAATCGTTATCAACTGGAATCAGACCACGACTAACCAAATCATCAAGCAAAGTCATCCCTTTCTTCATGCGGCTTGCAAGCAAGTGATGAAGATTTTTGATAATGTCCCTTTCGCTATAAGAAATTGGGAACTTGATTGTCTTTAAAAATTCTTGGCTATCTGTAAAATCAACATTTGGTATAAAGTCAAGTATTTGCAGAGCCAGAAGATTGAAGATGTCTTCTGTTAAGGGCTGATTGGATTGGAAGAAGCTCAGCAAATCTGTTTGGCTGTCCGCGATGAGGTTTGATAGAGGATAGTCAGTATCTGAGTAGTTGAAAAAGACTTTGCGGATAAAGATTTCTAGATTATCTTTGGCTGAATAGTTTTGCTTGATATTGAATCCCAAAGCTTGTAATTCCTGCTCTGCTATTTCCAAAGAAACGGGAATGTAAGAGTATTGATTATATTTCATGGATTTTCCTTCCTATAAAGTAAACGTTTTTATTTCAGGCTTGTTCTTTACTTTATCTATTATACTTGATAAAATGTTACTTGTCTAAATCATTATTAATATGGAGGAAAAAAGACACATGGATGTTACATGGACAGTGAAATATATCACTGAATTTATCGCAACTGCTTTCTTGCTCATCTTGGGTAACGGTGCCGTTGCTAACGTTGACCTTAAAGGAACTAAAGGAAATAACTCAGGTTGGGTTATTATTGCCCTTGGTTACGGTTTTGGTGTTATGATGCCTGCGCTTATGTTTGGTAACGTATCTGGCAACCACATCAACCCAGCCTTTACTCTTGGTCTTGCAATCTCAGGACTCTTCCCATGGGCACACGTTGCGCAATACATCATTGCACAAGTTCTTGGTGCTATCTTTGGTCAATTGGTGGTTGTTATGGTTTACAAACCATACTACTTGAAAACAGAAAATCCAAACCATGTTTTGGGATCATTCTCAACCATTTCAGCTGTTGATGATGGTACTAAAGAAAGCCGCAAAGCTTCATGGATTAACGGTTTCTTGAATGAGTTCGCTGGTTCATTTGTTCTTTTCTTCGGAGCTCTTGCTTTGACTAAGAACTACTTTGGTCACGAAGCTATCCTAGCTACTGTGAAACAATATGCTGGCGCAGTAACTGAGTCTGATTTCTTGGCACAAAATCCATCTGCATCATTGATGGCTGGCGGAAGCTTGGCAGTTGCTCACATCGGGATTGGTTTCTTGGTGATGACTCTTGTAACATCTCTTGGTGGTCCTACAGGTCCTGGTCTTAACCCAGCGCGTGACCTTGGTCCACGTCTTGTTCACCACTTCTTACCAAAAACAGTACTTGGCCAAGCTAAAGGCGATTCTAAATGGTGGTATGCTTGGGTGCCAGTTGTGGCTCCAATTCTTGCATCAATCGCTGCAGTAGCTTTGTTCAAATACTTGTATCTATAAGATAAGTTAAAGAGGCTCCGGCCTCTTTTTTAATGTCTAAATTTGAATGTTATGGCTCAGTGACAGGCTAGACGAACCGCCGTAAGCATACCTAGTTGTAGGAAAGCGGTATTAACGACCGTTCATTTTTTACTCTTTTAAAATCAAAATGCTACATTATCAGTTTAAACTTGTCCTACTGCGGTTGAGAGAAACATAGTTTCTTCAATTTCCAACCTCCAAGAGTCTATTCCCATACTCTTGGAGCTGCCTTGGTCTCACTTCCTCGTCTGATTTTGATTTTATTTGCCTATTATTTTCACATAGTGTAGGAGCACATAATTTCTTGTCAAAATTCCTCTTTTTGTCTAAAATAGAATAGACTGTAAGGAGGAAGAAATGACGTTATTAGAACAGATAAGATTTAATCATCCCGTTTTGCGCGTGAATAACCGCGATAGAAACATAGATTTTTACGAAAAGAGCCTTGGATTCAAATTAGTTAGTGAAGAAAATGCCATTGCTATCTTTTCAGCTTGGGAAAATCCTGACGCTAGCTTCATCATAGAAGAATCACCTTCAATGCGTACACGCGCGGTAGAAGGTCCTCAAAAAGCTAATAAGATTATTATCAAAGCCTCTAAAGCGAGTGATATTGCCGCTTTGTTGGGAAATGGCGCAGCTGCTAGCCAAGTTTTCCAAGGTAAAAATGGATACGCCTATGAGACTGTTTCCCCAGAGGGAGCCCTATTTCTCTTGCATGCTGAAGATGACCTAGATAGTCTGACAGCAATTGAACGGCCAGACTTAGCTCAAGAGCCATCAGTTAAAGGACTTTCTGATTTTACATTTGAGAAAATTGTCTTGAACGTCCAAGATGTTGAACTATCAAAAGCATTTTACCAAAATACCTTTGACGGACAATTTCCACTTAATCTTGATTTCCTTCAAGCTCAAGGAGATGACTTGGCTGTTGAACCCAATGTGACTTGGGATTTAGAAATTTTGGAATTCCAAGTTCCCCAAGATTATCCATTAGCAGAACTCAAAGCTTATTTGGAAAGCAAGGGCTTGTCAGTTTACTTAGATAAAAAAGAAACTGTCCTTGTTATCTCTGACCCAAGCAAGATTGAAATCTGGTTCATCAAATGATCAGCCCATCACTAGCTCTTATTGAGCAGCAGATGGCTGAGGGCCTTTACCATGGTGCTAGTCTTGCTCTCTATAAAAATGGCGGGTGGACAGAGCACTACCTGGGAACAATAGATGGATTAAGCCCTGTTAATGAGGGCTTAATTTACGATTTGGCATCTGTTTCTAAGGTAGTTGGTGTTGGAACTCTGGTTATTTTTATGGTCAATAGCGGAGCTTTGGATTTAGATCAGCCCTTAACAGCCTACTACCCAGACTTTCATGATTCATCTGTCACTTTGCACCAGCTATTAACCCATACCAGTGGCATAAATCCCTTTATTCCTAATCGGGATCAGCTGACAGCTGATCAACTCAAAACTGCCATCAATCATATCACGGTGACGGAAAATAAAAATTTTCACTATACAGATATTAATTTCTTGTTGCTGGGCTTTATGTTGGAAAAAATTTATGGTCAATCGCTGGACCAGCTTTTTCAAGAAAAAATCTTTGAGAGATTTGGCATGTCTGAAACCTCTTTTGGTCCAGTTCAGGAAGCTGTTCCGACAATCAAAGGAGTGTCAGATGGTCTTGTCCATGACCCAAAAGCTAAAGTCTTTGGAGTTCATGCCGGTTCAGCTGGTCTCTTTTCGACTATTAAGGATTTGGAAATCTTTTGCCAGCACTATCTGCAGGATGATTTTGCCAAAAAGCTTTGGAGTAATTATGGGGGTCCAGATAAGACACGCTCCATCGCTTGGGATTTAGATGGTTCTTGGATAAGTCATACAGGTTATACTGGTCCCTTTATCATGATTAACCGAAAAGAACAGCAGGCAGCTATCTTTCTGACTAATCGCACCTTTGAATACGATGATAGACCGCTTTGGATTGAAAAGCGTCGTGATATTTTTGAAGCCATAAAGAAAGAGATGGACTGATAAAATGCGCTATGCACTATTACTAAGGGGGATTAATGTTGGTGGTAAGAATAAACTGTCTATGGCAGAGCTAAAAGCAGCTCTCACAGAACTTGGATTGTCTGAAGTGGGCTCTTATATTAACAGTGGCAACCTCTTTTTTAGTAGCGACCGACCGCAAGCTCAGATAAGAGAGATGCTAGAGCAATTTTTTTCGATCCACTATCCCTTTGTAAGTTCCTTTTGTCTCTTGAGTTTTGAAGATTATATGCAGGACTATGACAAGCTCCCAGATTGGTGGCAGGATGATTTAGCTCGAAAAGATGTTCTCTTTTACACTAGGAGTGACCAGAAGGAGCTTGCACAAGATATGGTAGGTGAGATGAATTTGACTGATGAGGTTGTTCACTTCGGCAGCTTTGCTATTTTCTGGGGAAAATATAATGAGACTTCTTATTCTAAAACTGCTTATCACAAAGAATTAATTAAGACCCCTCTCTACAAGCAAGTGACTATACGCAATGGTAGAACTTATGAGAAATTGAAATCCTTTCTTGAGAAATAGGAGCTGAGAATTTACTTTTTCTCAGCTTTTTTCTATCCAAGGTGGTATAATGAAAATAGAGAAAGCGCTTGCTTTATTGGTGAGGAGGATTATCTTATGGCAAATGTATTAGTTGCAATTTTTGATGTTCATAGTGAAGCTTATCAGGCATTTTCAGAATTGAAGAGCTTCAAGCAAGATGATCAAACGCAGATTGCCCAAATTGCTTTGGTTAAGAATGATTCAGGGAATGTCAGCATCAAGGATTCTGTTGATTTTGATGATGCAACGCGTGATTATGCAACAATCGGTGGCATTGTTGGTGGATTGATTGGTATTTTATCAGGACCTTTGGGAGTTATTTTCGGCTCTGGTTTAGGTGCTTTGGCAGGTGCAGCAAGTGGTTCAATGACTGACTCAACAGATAATGGTTTGATTGAAGATGTCACAACAAAATTATTGGATGGCGAAATTGCTGTCATTGCCTTGGTTAGTGAAAAAGATGAGAGCGTGCTTAATCATGTTTTTGCTCCGTTTAAAGCCAATATTATGCGCTGGGATGCCTTATCTGTAGGGCGAGAAGTGGAGTTGGCAGGACAAGTTCAAGATGACCTTTATGACAAGGTACAAGCTGATTTGAATCAGCGCCGCATCAATCACTTAAAAGATCAAGGAACTGAAATCGCAGATGCAATAAAAGCTACATTCCGTCGCTTGCGAGGGAAGAAGTAGGCTTGGGGAACAATATATAAAAATTTGTTGATTTTTTAACTCAAAATCCCATTGATGTTAATGCATTGATATGACTAAGTATCATGCTATTATAGCTTCAAAAGGGAATGAGAGGCTTCCAAAATTTCACCTGATGAATACCAGCTATGAGGAGTTGTTGGACAAGGTGTAACAGACTTAGTTAGCAAAAAATCTGCAGTTCAAATTGGACTGCAGTTTTTTCTATTCTGATTTTAAGATATTGTCTAACTGACCAATACCTGTAATGCTGATTGAGATTTGGTCACCATCTTTTAGCCAGGACCATTTGGCTTCATTATCTCCGAGGATGACACCGCTTGGTGTACCTGTGAAGATAATATCCCCTTCTTGTAAGGTCATAAATTGAGAAAGATAGGAGATGATTTGGGCGGGTTTAAAAATCATTCGTTGTAAGCTGGCTTCTTGACGAATATGACCATTGACCTTGGTTGTAATCCTAGCATTATCAAAGTCAAAGTCGTCAGCTGTCACTAGACTTGGTCCGATAGGTGCGAAACCATCCAGAGTTTTTCCTAAAATCCACTGGCTTCCCCTGAATTGCAGATCACGAGCAGAGAAGTCGTTACCGATGGTGTAGCCTAGGATATAGTCGGCAGCATTCTCTTCAGAGACATACTTAGCTTCCTTACCTATAATAATGACCAACTCTCCTTCATAATCATACTTCTTAGCGTAAGGGGACATGACGATTGGTGCCTCATGACTATTGAGAGCTCTAGTTGTTTTAGTGAAAATTTCTGGAAAATCTGTCTTCGCCAAACTGGTCTCAGCAATGTGATCCTGATAATTGAGACCGATACAAATAATATTTTTGGCTGAGGATAATAGCGGAGCTGCTTTGTAATTATCAAGAGATAAGATGAAGTCAGCATCCTCATAGTCTTCTATGTGGTTCAGAAGAGCTTGCCCTCTTTCCAAGGCCTGACTGTCAATATCACCACCTAAGGGCAACCAACCACGATCTGTTTCAATAAGTGTTACAATGTCATTTCCTCTATAAATTCTAGTCAATTTCATAAAAATCACCTCATTTTTTATATTATAACATGGATTGGACGAGCATCTTTCTTGCTTCTTTCTATTTTCTTGAAAAAATTTAGGAATGTTTTTGATAAAAACTTACGAATAGATTCTATAGGAGGTGCAGATGCTATTTACGTATCACAGAAAATCTCTGTTTTGGCTTAAACTGATGGTTCTTTCTTTCATATTTATTATTTTTTCCTTATTGGGCTTAATAGCAGAAGAGGATTTGTTTTCCTCCTCTAGAATTAATAAAATCATTTTTTTCTTCTATAGCTCTGTCTTTATCTTATCGCTGGCTAGTCTAAGTGTTCGACCCCTTCACTATTATGACCTGATTGGCTTACTCAAGCCCACTTATGTTGGGGAAAATGGCTATCGCTTCTATGATGATAAACTTATGCCACGATTACAGGAGATGATATTAAGGAAATTTTGGGAATATCACAGTAAAATTCCCCATTTTACACACTCCAATCAAAGTGCTATAATAAGTTAGAAAAAAATGTCATAGCTCTGCTATTGTCAAAAATAAAATTCTGAAAGATAAAAAGGAGATTCCCATGGGACGTAAGTGGGCAAATATTGTTGCTAAGAAAACTGCTAAAGACGGTGCTACTTCAAAGGTTTATGCTAAATTCGGTGTTGAAATCTATGTAGCTGCAAAACAAGGTGATCCAGATCCTGAGACAAATGCTGCGCTTCGTTTTGTACTTGATCGTGCCAAACAAGCTCAAGTGCCAAAACACATCATCGATCGTGCTATCGACAAGGCTAAAGGAAATACTGACGAGACTTTCGTTGAAGGACGTTATGAAGGATTTGGTCCAAATGGTTCAATGATTATCGTTGATACTTTGACTTCAAATGTTAACCGTACAGCTGCAAACGTTCGTACTGCCTATGGTAAAAACGGTGGTAATATGGGTGCGTCTGGATCTGTATCTTATATGTTTGATAAAAAAGGTGTTATCGTTTTTGCTGGTGATGATGCTGACTCAATCTTCGAAATTTTGCTTGAAGCAGATGTTGATGTGGATGATGTGGAAGCAGAAGATGGATCAATCACTGTCTACACAGCACCAACTGATCTTCACAAAGGTCTTGAAGCTCTTCGTGCTAACGGTATCACTGAATTCCAAGTGACTGAACTTGAGATGATTCCACAATCAGAAGTGACTCTCGAAGGGGAAGATTTGGAAACTTTTGAAAAATTGGTTGATGCTCTTGAGTCAGATGATGATGTTCAAAAAGTTTATCACAACGTAGCAGATTTCTAAGTCGTTCTATTTCATAATATAAAGTGGTGGATTGTTTCTGCCACTTTTTTATTAGATATGAAATGAAGTTTATCCTAAAAAAGTTATGAACTATTGTTTCGCAAAAATGAAAAGGTCTGAAAAATATACTTGACGAAGGTCAGATTTTAAGGTAAAATATTCTTTGTTATGGCGGTATAGCCAAGTGGTAAGGCACGGCTCTGCAAAAGCTTGATCGTCGGTTCAAATCCGTCTACCGCCTTTTTTAAAAGGATGTATTCCTCATTTATTCTTATTGAAAAAGCTCGAATTTCGAGCTTTTTTCATTTTTAATTTATTCAAGTCTTCTGAATTTTATTTCAAGGAGACAGTGATTCTAATAAATATTGCCCCTGTTGAAGTAAGCAGGAAAAAGTAAAAATCTTTGAATTCGATAATTGAACAAAATGTCCTCATTTTCTTAGAGGAATTTTCTTAAATAGGCATTAAAATCCTTGCTATTGAGCTTATATTTTGCTATACTATTGTAGTTGTGCAAACAACAAATACTCATCTCAAACTGATTGTGGACAGGTTGCCGAAAGGTCTGCCTGCAAGATGAAGTTTGAGAGAGGGAAAAAACATTTAAAAGGAGAAACTACTCATGGCAGTAATTTCAATGAAACAACTTCTTGAGGCTGGTGTTCACTTTGGTCACCAAACTCGTCGCTGGAACCCTAAGATGGCTAAATACATCTTCACAGAACGTAACGGTATCCACGTTATCGACTTGCAACAAACTGTAAAAATGGCTGACACAGCTTACGAATTCGTTCGTGATGCTGCTGCAAACGATGCTGTTATCTTGTTTGTTGGTACTAAAAAACAAGCTGCTGAAGCTGTTGCTGAAGAAGCTACACGTGCAGGTCAATACTACATCAACCACCGTTGGTTGGGTGGAACTCTTACAAACTGGGGTACAATCCAAAAACGTATCGCTCGTTTGAAAGAAATCAAACGTATGGAAGAAGAAGGTGTCTTCGAAGTTCTTCCTAAGAAAGAAGTTGCACTTCTTAACAAACAACGCGCTCGTCTTGAGAAATTCTTGGGCGGTATCGAAGATATGCCACGTATTCCAGACGTAATGTACGTTGTTGACCCACATAAAGAACAAATCGCAGTTAAAGAAGCTAAAAAACTTGGTATCCCAGTTGTAGCTATGGTTGATACAAACGCTGATCCAGATGATATCGATGTTATCATCCCAGCTAACGATGACGCTATCCGCGCCGTTAAATTGATCACTGCTAAATTGGCTGACGCTGTTATCGAAGGCCGTCAAGGTGAAGATAACGAAGTTTCATTCGAAGCAGCTGCAGAAGCAGAATCAATCGAAGAAATCGTTGAAGTTGTAGAAGGCGACAACAACTAATTCTAGTTTGTCTTTGACACAAGAAACAAAAACGGGGCAGATGCAAACCGCTCTGTCTCGTTTTTCTTATTTGAAATTCATATAAAACTTGGAGGAACCACTAATGGCAGAAATTACAGCTAAACTTGTTAAAGAGTTGCGTGAAAAATCTGGTGCCGGCGTTATGGACGCTAAAAAAGCACTTGTAGAAACTGATGGTGACATCGAAAAAGCGATTGAATTGCTTCGTGAAAAAGGTATGGCTAAAGCAGCTAAGAAAGCTGACCGTGTCGCTGCTGAAGGTTTGACTGGTGTTTACGTTGATGGTAACTTTGCTGCAGTCGTTGAAGTAAATGCTGAAACTGACTTCGTTGCTAAAAATGCTCAATTCGTTGAATTGGTAAACGAAACTGCTAAAGCTATCGTTGAAGCTAAACCAGCTAACAACGAAGAAGCAATGGCTATCAAATTTGCTTCAGGCGAAACTCTTGAAGAAGCATACGTTAACGCAACTGCTACAATCGGAGAAAAAATCTCATTCCGTCGTTTTGCTTTAGTTGAAAAAACTGATGCACAACACTTCGGTGCATACCAACACAACGGTGGCCGTATCGGTGTTATCACTGTTATCGAAGGTGGCGACGATGCTCTTGCTAAACAAGTGTCAATGCACGTTGCAGCTATGAAACCAACTGTTCTTTCATACACTGAATTGGACGAACAATTTGTTAAAGATGAATTGGCTCAATTGAACCACGTTATCGACCAAGATAATGAATCACGTGCAATGGTTAACAAACCAGCACTTCCACACTTGCAATACGGTTCAAAAGCTCAATTGACTGACGAAGTTATCGCAGCTGCTGAAGAAGCTATCAAAGCTGAATTGGCTGCTGAAGGTAAACCAGAAAAAATCTGGGACAAAATCATCCCAGGTAAAATGGACCGCTTCATGCTTGACAACACAAAAGTTGACCAAGCATACACACTTCTTGCTCAAGTTTACATCATGGACGACAGCAAAACTGTTGAAGCGTACCTTGACTCAGTAAACGCTAAAGCAGTAAGCTTTGCACGTTTCGAAGTTGGTGAAGGTATCGAAAAAGCTTCAAACGACTTTGAAGCTGAAGTTGCAGCTACAATGGCAGCAGCTCTTAACAACTAATTTTAAAAATTAGATTCATTTATTAATTGAGGGACTGGTCATTTTTGCCCAGTCCTTTATTTTTGATATTTAATACAGCCTAATACTCTTTTAAAATCAAAATGATACATCGTCAGTTTCGACTTGCCGTACCCTAGTACTGACTTCGTCTCACTTCCTCGTCTGATTTTGATTTTATTTGAGTATAAATCTATCTTGGGAATTTTGTCTTCAGAAAAGGAAATTTTCTATTTTTTCTTTGATTATTACCCAACTAGATTAATGCTGATTTAAACACACGTTTTATCAAAGTTTAATATTCCAAAATGTGTTAGGGAGATAAGGTATTACAATGAAAAATAATAAATGGTTAAAGTTTTCTTTATTATCCATTTCACTTTTTATAATGTCCCATGTAGCTATAGCGCCAGCTATTCCAAAGTTGTATGATGTTTACCATGCTCAGGATGCCTCAGTTAGCTTGGCATCTGTAGAGACTTTGGTGACAATTCCAGCTATGATGATTATGGTAGCAGTTGTTTTATCTAATGTGCTTGTGACTAAATTAGGTAAGAAAAGAACAGTTGAACTTGGGCTAGCCTTGATTTTTATTTCAAGTTTAGTCACATTTTTAGCTAGTTCATTTCAGATTGCCTTAATTGGTCGTCTGCTTTTAGGTTTAGGGATTGGACTATATAATCCTCTTTCAATCTCAATGATTAGCGACTTTTACAAGGATGAACAAAGAGCCAGTATGATTGGTTTACGTACGGCGACCATGAATATAGGAAAAACAATCACTACTTTTATTGCAGGTTACGCTATGTTACTAGGAACACGTTACATTTTCTTAGTCTATTTGTTGGCTGTTCCTGTTTTGATTCTTTTTCATGTATTTGTGACAGAAGTTCCTTTTGAAGAAAAAGAGCTATCGAAGATTATTATCTTTGATCGTGATGTTATCTTGTGGATGCTTATCACATTCTTTATTGGGATGGCCTATATTGGTGCGACTGTCAAGATTCCATCCTTGCTTGTGATGCATTATGGTTATGATGAAATGGTCTCAAGTTATCTTTTGACTTTACTTGCCTTTAGTGGGATCATCATTGGAGTTTTCTTTGGTTATGTTTCAAAGTTATTGAAAGGTCAAACGTTGACTTTAATGTTAGCCATGATGGCTCTTGGGAATTGTTTCTTTGTTTTAGGCAATCAGCTAGTCTTTTTCTACATCGGTGCCGTTTTAATTGGTGCCAGTTTTGTAGGTGGGATGTCTGCGATTTTTGATGCGATTGCGCAGCATTATCCTAGAGAACAAATTAATTTTGTGACAAGTATGGCTATTACGGCTGGAAATGTCGGTGTTATTTTGACACCACTAGTTCTGACTAAGCTGCTTGGACTTTTGTCTTTGGAAACTTTCGTGACACCATTCTACATTACTGCAGGATTAATGCTACTTAGTCTTGCTATATATGCCATGCTTAAGGTTAAGAAGAAGTAGTGTATGAGACGAAAAGTCAATTGAAGAGCTTTAATAAATCATTACTATCGGCTTGTCCCACTTTCGGCTGAGAGACAGTCCTTTCCTTAAGACCCACCTCATGCAGTCGCTTCCCAGACTGTTTAGTGAACTGACTTAAGTCAGTTTTTATTTCCCACCTCAAACAGTCACTTCCCTGACTGTTTGGTGAACTGACTTAGGTCAGTTTTTATTTCCCACCTCAAACAGTCACTTCCCTGACTGTTTGGTGAACTGACTTAGGTCAGTTTTTATTTCCCACCTCAAACAGTCACTTCCCTGACTGTTTGAGCTATCTACACATCTGTTGCTTGTCTAAAAGTTAAATCACTCGACAATAATATCTTTTAATAAGACGACGTAAGAATAAAACCTCATGTTTCAACTATCAGTTCGGAAATTTCTTTCCAGTTCTGTTAGTGGAGACTTGAGGTTTTTATGTTCTATTAGTCTTCTTGAGCAAAGAGTCGGGTCGCTTTGACAGCTCTTAGCCACCCTTTATAGAGTTTTTGGCTGGCTTCTTTTGAAATTTGTGGGGTAAAGCGATCGCCTTGTGCGAAGATGCTTTTAAGTTCTTCTGTATCCTTCCAGTAGCCGACTGCTAGCCCTGCTAGGAAGGCGGATCCGAGTGCGGTGGTTTCGAGGTTAGCTGCTCTTTGAACATCTGTTTGCAGGATATCTGCTTGGAATTGTAGGAGGTAGTCATTTTTAGCAGCTCCGCCATCTACATGGAGGACGGGGATGGCGATACCAGTGTCCAATTTCATGGTTTCGACCACATCTTTGGTTTGATAGGCTAGGGATTGTAGTGTCGCTTTTGTGAAGTCGTCAGCACTTGTTCCTCGTGTAATACCAAAGACAGCTCCTCGAGCTTTGCTATCCCAATAAGGAGCACCTAGTCCTGTAAATGCGGGAACTACATATACTTCGTTTTGGCTTTGAGAGCGCCTAGCTGCTGTCTCTGATTCTGGAGATGAGGTGATTAGTTTCATTTGGTCACGGAGCCATTGCAGAGCTGAACCAGAGACAAAGACTGAGCCTTCTAGGGCATAGGTAACTTTGTCATTTAGGGCATAACCGATGGTGGTCAATAAATTGTTTTTAGAAATAATAGGCTTGTCGCCAGTATTCATGACGATGAAGGAGCCAGTGCCATAAGTATTTTTAACCATACCTTCTTTGAGAGCTAGCTGTCCAAAGAGCGCTGCCTGCTGGTCACCAGCCATGCCAGCGATTGGCACGCTTGCTCCAGTGAAGAGGAAGTTACTGGTGTGACCATAGATTTCAGAATTGCCACGTACTTCAGGCAGGATGGCTTCAGGGATGTTTAGTAAATCTAGTATTTCTTTGTCCCAACATAAATCGTGAATGTTGAAAAGCATGGTGCGGCTAGCATTAGAGTAATCGGTCACGTGGACCTTACCAGCTGTCATTTTCCAGACAAGCCAGCTATCAATGGTGCCAAAGAGCAGTTCGCCACGATCAGCCCGCTCCTGAGCGCCAGGAATCTGGTCCAGCAGCCAACGAATTTTTGTAGCTGAGAAATAGGCATCGATGACCAGTCCAGTCTTTTGATGAATCATGTCGGCATAACCATCTTTGATCAGTTGGTCAGCTATGTCACTAGTCTGTCGGGATTGCCAGACGATAGCGTTGTGTATAGGAAGTCCAGTTTCTTTATCCCAGATAACTGTAGTTTCGCGCTGATTGGTGATGCCAATCCCTGCAATTTGGTCAGGTCGAATATCAGATTTGATAAAGGCACTGGCGATTGTGGATAAGACAGCGTTCCAAATCTCGTTGGCATTGTGTTCTACCCATCCAGGTTGTGGAAAATACTGTGGAAATTCACTTTGAGCTTCAGCAACTTTCTTTCCTTTACGATTAAAAATAATAGTTCGTGTACTGGTTGTGCCTTCGTCGATTGCCATAATATAGGTATTAGTCATGGGGGTAACCTCACTTTAAAGAAAACGTTTTCTTTAATTGTAATACATTTTTGAAGAATGCACAAAGTCAAGCTTGCGATTTTTGTAGAAAATCCTAGAATATAAAAAACAGAGACTGGTATCGCTTAGCCTCTGTCTTCAAATTTTTTCTAGTAGCAGTTACTTTTGAATCTTATAAATCAATATCGAGCAGAATAGGTGTATGGTCTTGGCGTGCACCAGAGTCAATCATTTCAGATTTACTGATTTTATCTGCGATACGGTCAGATGTGAGCCAATAGTCAATTCTCCAGCCTGTATTGTTAATTTTGCTGGTTTTACTGCGTTGTGCCCACCATGAATAGACTGATGGCACGTCACCATGAATATAGCGGAAGCTGTCTGTGAAGCCTTTGGCAAGAAGGTTAGTAAATCCTTCTCTTTCTTCATCAGTAAAACCTGCAGAGCGACGGTTAGTTGCTGGATTTGCCAAGTCGATTTCCTTATGGGCAACATTGTAGTCACCTGTGGCAAGGACTGGTTTTTGGCTGTCAAGCTCTGCTAGGTAGTCTGCGTATTTTTGGTCCCAAACTTGACGCTCTTCCAATCGTCTCAAGCCATCTCCAGCATTAGGGGTATAAACTTGGGTCACGTAAAATTGGTCAAATTCCAAGGTAATAATGCGGCCTTCGCTGTCCATTGTGTCAGGGGCACCGATTTCTGGATAGGTGATGGCTGGTTCTGGTAAAGTGTTTTTGTAGAGGAACATGGTTCCAGCGTAGCCTTTGCGCGCAGGCTCAACCGATGAACGCCAAGCGACATGGAAATCAGGGAAGAAGTCTTTGAGGATGCTAAGGTGCTTCTTAGTTGGTCCTTTTGCAGAGAGTTTTGTTTCTTGAATAGCGATGATGTCGGCGTCTTGCGCAACCAGTGTGTCAATAACAGCACGTGAGAGGAGAGCGCGTGGGGAATCGCTGGTTAAAGCAGCATTGAGGGAATCAATATTCCAGGAGATGAGTTTCATGTCTTTACCTTTTCTAGTTTTTCTTTTTTCCATTTTACCAAAAAATAGCAAAGCAGGCGAGTTTGTTGCTTTCGGCTAACTATAAAACTAGCAAGAAACTAGAGAGAAAGTACTTAATATGTAATAGAGTCTAGTAGAATTTGTTGGATTCTGGCTCTTTAGTTTCTCTTGCTGGGCAAGCGATGGCAGCCCACCTAACTAACTGTTCAGATACAACGAATTGATAATATATTTTTTGAAAATGTTTTCAAAAAATATTGAAAATATATTCATTTCAGTTTATAATTAAAATATGAAAACGCTGTTTCAGGGCGTTTGATATTGGAGATTTACTTTAACAATTTAACATTATCATATTTATTTTTAGCTAAATTCAAATATAAAGACATCTAGTTTAAGAGTGATAGAAATAATATGATAGCAACATAAGGTCATTCAAGTGGTCTCCTAAGTAGGAAGGGTTTACTAGGAGGTTTTCTATGACATTATTGGAAACGATCATCTCTTATGTAGAAATGAATTTCATTGTTTTTACTGGCATCGTGTATATGTTACTTCATCTAAGTTTTAATGATGAAATCAATAAGAGAGGAAAGTTCTTTTTTATTTTGGCAACTATTATGATGTTGCTAGATATGCTTAGTTTTAATTTTGAACAGTATCTTGCTGCTCAGCCTATGTTTTCAATTTGGAGACAATTTTGGTCGGTGATTGGCTACAGTTGCCGACCCATTATTTTTCTGGCAATAATATTTTTGAATGACGCTTCTGAAAAATGGACACGCCAGAAAGTTATCGTTAGTGCAATGGCACTAATCAATCTTTTTCTTTCATTTTCAACTTTCTTTTCTAAAATAGCTTATTGGTATACGATTGATAATCGTTATTATAGAGGTCCGCTAGGCTACTACAGTTATATTATTCTTTTAGTTTATCTATTGATACTAGTTATCCAGCTATTACATTTGTATAAATCCTATCGATTAACCTTACAAGTTGTTGTTGGAGGCTATTTAGTTTTACTAACTCTTGCTGGTATTTATTTCAATGCCTTATATACTAGCTCAGGAATTTCAAGAGGATCAATGATTGCGGCCATAGTGTTTTACTACGGTTATTATAATTCGGTTCAATATAAAGCAGAGCATCAAAGATATTCTCAAATTGCTAGTCAAGATGGTTTGACTGGCTTATCTAACCGTTATGCCTATAATCAAATTATCAATGAATTGAAGTTATCAGATGAACCAATTGGATTTTTGATGCTAGATATTGATAAATTCAAGGCAATTAATGACGAGTTTGGACATGATATAGGAGATCGTATTTTAAGTAAAGTAGCAGATTATTTACGAATTACTTTTAATGAGACTAAATATGTCTTTCGTATAGGAGGAGATGAGTTTGTGGTGTTATTCACCGAACTCAATCAGGATGAGGTTGAACGTATCAGTGATAAGATTGATATGATTAACAAGATGCTTTTAACTGAAAATGATACTCTGCCAATCACAAGCATTAGTGCGGGGCTAGTAACTTCGGGTTCAAATAGAATTGAAAAACTTTATGTAGAAGCAGACCGTGCCCTCTATATAACGAAAAGTAATGGCGGAGCTGGCTGTACGATATTGTAAAAAATTCTTTTGATAAATACTTATAATAAAAAACGAATAATAAGAAAGTAGGAAATTTATAAACAGGAGAACACTCCAATTAGTGTAAGTAAAAATATTGTGAATGCTATTTTTCAAATGCATTCAATTAAAATTTCCCAATAAACCATTATTGGTTGAAAAGTTACACTTTCAAGAAGTTATATGTTATGTGGGAGGTTTTATTTAAATGAGTGGTAACTCAATGAAAAAGTTGGATTATCTTCCTGGAGCAGTTCTTGTCTACCGTGCTGATGAGACCCAAGAAATATTGTATGCTAATCAGAATGTTATTGAACTATTTGGTTGTAATGATATTGATGATTTTAAAGATTACACTGGGAATAGTTTTACAGGTTTAGTCAGTGACGATGAGCTAGAAGGGACGCTTTTTAATATTAATAAACAGATAAATGATGAAACAAGTAATAATTACGATCACGTCTTTTATCATATTCAAACCAAGCAAGGTGAGAAGATATACATTGAAGATTATGGGAAGCTTGTTGATGATGAAGATTTTGGTTTAGTTTACTATGCTTTTCTTGTTTTGCCTAAGGTGAAATTGACTGAAGCTTCAAGGGATGAAGTGACTGGCTTGTTAAATATGCGTTATCTGTTAAATATCATGGATAAGAAGCGACAAACGAATTCTAAACAGTTACTTGATAAAACAGTTAAGCATGTTGCGATATATTTTAATATTTTAAATTTTAAAATGTATAATCGTTATTATGGATTTGAACAAGGTAATAATTGTTTGAAGGAGATAGGAGATATCCTAACAGATGTCTTTAAGGTCAATACTATAGCTAGATTTTCAGATGATCATTTTGTTGTTCTATATGATGGTAATGATGAGATTGAAAATATTAAGGAAGTACACGGACGTGTAGCTGCTTTAGATGATAGATTTCAATTATACATTGATGCGGGTGTTTATTATTCAGATTACACTAATCCAACAAGTTTAGATTGTGATTTAGCAAAATTAGCCTGTGATAGTATTAAGAATTCTTTGACAGATTATTATGCTGTTTATAGTGACAAGCTTAAGGAAGTGCAAGAATTAAGAAAATACATTACTGATAATATTGATAAGGCTATTAAAAATGGTTATATTAAAATATATTTTCAACCAGTTGTTCGCGCTTTAACTGGCGAACTTTGCAGTATGGAGGCTTTGACAAGATGGATAGACCCTGAACATGGTTTTCTATCACCTGGCGACTTCATACCAATTCTTGAGGAAAATAACCTTATTTACAAGTTGGATTTATTTGTTATCAATGAGGTTGCAAAACATTTAAAAGAGCAAAACGATAATAACAAACCAATTGTTCCTGTATCCCTCAATATTTCACGAATGGATTTCGCCATGTGTGACCCTTTTGCAGAGGTTGAAAAAGTAGTGACTCAATATGGTCTCGTCCGTGAATGGATAACTGTCGAGATTACAGAATCAGCTATTGCAACTGATGCTGAAACAATACAATCTGAAATTGAAAAATTTCATAAAGGCGGATTCGATGTCTGGATGGATGATTTTGGAAGTGGCTACTCTTCGCTTAATACCCTAAAAGATTTTGATTTTGATGAAATCAAGATTGATATGGCTTTTTTGCGAAATATGAACGACCGTTCAAAGAAAATTCTGTCCTCGGCAGTTCGAATGGCTAAACAAATTGGTATCCACACACTGGCTGAAGGTGTCGAGACAAAAGAACATGTTGATTTCCTTAGAGAAATTGGCTGTGAGAAAATTCAAGGATACTTTTTTGGTAAGCCAGCCCCCTATGAAGAAGTAATGCACCATATTAAAGATCAGGGAATAGAAGTTGAAACTCAAACAATGAAGGCTTTTTATGAAAAAGTTGGAATGGTTGACTTTATGACAGATCGTTCACTGGCCCTATTTTATGACGATGGTAAAAAGTTTAAAACTATTTTTGTGAACAGAGAATACTGGAATGACTTGGAGTCACGTGAAGCCATTATGGCCATGTCTGATGATATTATAAATTCAGCAGACTCCATGTTGAGACCTTCAATTCGTAACTTAGCAGAGAAAGCCAAAAAAAGTTCTAAAGATGAGTCAATTGATTTGGTTTATAATGGTCGTTACTATCGTTTACGAATGAAAGTGATTGCTAACAGTATTGATGGCTGGATGCATCGCGTTTCATTAGAAGATATTACTTTTAATGAGATAAAAGAGCGAACATCAGCTTTAAATAGCGTTGTAAGAAATGTCGCTACACTCTATGAATCAATTTATCATGTTGATTTTGCAACTGATAAGGCTGAATTAGTTTATACAAATAGAGATGACCAGAGCGTAGGTGATTTTTATGAAAGCTTTACCAAGGCTCACATAGTCCAACACTTAGAATTTTATGACGGAGATCGTGAAAAGTATGAAAATTTCCTTACTTTAGATACCATAACACGTCGTATTTTAGAGGTTGGAGAAGCTCATGTGTCAGACATTTTCCGAATTAAGGGACGAGACGGCAATTACTATTGGAAAGAGATTATTATCATTGCTTTACCTAGTCCAAGCCGTACGCAATTTTTATTGTGTATCAAACCATCAGTTTTAGAAGGAAAAGCTGATATGACCGGTCTGACAAGCAAAGATTCGGAGACTTCAAGAAATAATAATCAGCTTAAAGCAAACCCAGCTCAGAGTTGTAATTATTGGAAAGAATTGATGAAGAAGACTGACATTAAGTTTTTCTGGAAGGATAAAGAGCGTCGCTTTCTTGGTGCAAGTCAGTCATTCCTAGATTACTACAATATAAAATCTATAGATGAAATTATTGGTAAAACTGATGAGGACTTGAAGTGGCATATTGATGACATTAACTACAAGTCTGATGAAGAGGCTGTTTTGGCTACTGGGAAACCTATCTATCATTCTGCTGGCCAGAATATCATAAATGGTGTTATTCATAACGTTTCAGCCACTAAAGTTCCAATGTATGATAATGGAAAAATATCAGGTATAATTGGTTATTTTATCGATATTGACGAAGTTCTCTCTGAAAATGAGAAAAATTTCCAAGAGCTACATATTGACACTTCTACCGGTGTTATGAATTCACGTGGATTTTTAATGTCTTGTATTCAGTACGAGGACAATTATCGCATACACAACCAAAATTATAAACTTGTTATTTTGGAAATAAAAGGTTACCATCATATATTGAAATCATATGGGAAAGAAGTGGCTGAACACATGATGCAAAAAGTTGCTTCAATCTTACAAAAACATTCTCAAAGAGGTGCTACGATTTCAAGGATTGGTAGTTGGCATTTTGCTATACTGGAAAAAGGTAGTAATTTTACTGAAATGGACAATTATGTTCAAAATGCGATTGAAGAAATTATGGCAGTGAGGACAATAGATGGATTTAGAGCGACACTTTATGTCAACTCGTGTATGATTTTGGGATCCGATCAAGAAAGTTCAATTGGATTTATCCACTTAATTGATCAAATCTTCTCAAATATTAATGCTGATAAAATAGAGAATATAAAATAAAAACCATTTCGTATAGGGTTTGTAACATAAAAATGAGGTTAGGGACTTTTTCCTAGCCCTTTTTGATGAGATATTTATTTACTGATATGCTAGATATTAGTAAATAAAAAAAACGGAAATTGATACAAAAAATGAAAACTTATTAATTTCGTTAAAATTGCCAATATCATCGAATGAAGAGCTTAAAGACAAGGAACAGAAGTGGAAAATTAAGGAGAGGTCATTCTCTCAGTCGAGAGTGACAATGTATCAAACATACTAATTCAAATGACTATATATTTCTACTTGTCTCATTTTATTGTCATGGAAAAGCAATTTGCAAATTTATAGCGCTTACTATATAATTGAATAATATTACTATTTTCGATTAATTTTGACTTAACGCAGGACAATTTGAGTGTCAATACTATATTAGGAATTGAGTTACTCTATAGTAACCTAGTGGAGAAATCACTTTATTATGAAATATTCTGTTTTAAATCTTGTACCGCTTTATGAAGGAAATCATTATAAGGATGCTATAGATTCCATGATTCACTTAGCTAGAAAAGTCGAGGAGCTAGGCTATGAACGGTATTGGATAGCTGAACACCATAATATGAAATCCATTGCCAGCTCAGCAACACAACTTTTGATACAACATACTTTAGCTAATACACAGACTATTAAAGTAGGCGCAGGTGGGATTATGTTGCCGAATCATAGTCCCTATCAAGTAGCTGAACAATTCGGTTTTTTAGAAACTTTGTACCCTAATCGTGTTGATTTAGGAATTGGCAGAGCTCCTGGAACAGATGGTGTGACAGCAGAGGCGCTTTATCGAAGAGACGACACAATTTCCCAGTTTTCAAAAGATATAGCAGAGCTTTCGGGCTACTTTGAGGATACAAATGTAGTGAGCGCCTATCCTGCAGCTGGCCTATCAGTTCCATTTTATATTCTTGGATCTAGCGTAGAATCAGCTTATTTAGCTGCAGAGTTAGGATTTCCTTATGCTTTTGCATCACACTTTGCACCTCAAATGATGGAAGAAGCGGTAGCAATTTATCGAGAAAATTTTAAACCGTCAAGCCAACTCCAATTTCCTTATGTCATATTAGGAGCTAATATATCGATTGCTGAGACTGATGAAGAGGCCCAGAGGCTTGCGACTTCTCAAATCCAAGCATTTTTAAATATTATTACCGGGCAGGAACATGCGATACAGCCGCCTTTAGAGTCAGCAGAAAAAATCTGGCGTGCCTTCGTAGTCGCATCTGATGTCCCACATTTTGGACCAATTTCTTTCTCAATGGAAACTATTGAAAGAAATGAAAAACAGGTTGTTGAGGAGATGTCACGCGTTTCGCTCATTGGTAATCCTCAAACTGTTTCTAAGCAAATTAATGATCTGAGGAATCGTGTTGATTTTGATGAGTTAATGGTTTGTTCTTACATCTATGATAAAGAAGCTCAATATAAAGCTTATGAATTATTAGCACAAGTTTTGAGGGAAGATTAAACCATCTTTAAAAACTTTATTTTTGGTGTTAAGTGATTTTAAGATTGTTCGGGTTAATGATATTATGACTTTAAGAAATAATAACGGAAGGAAGTAGAACACCTTCTGTTTTTTTGCCACATAAAATCGCCAAACCTATTTAGAAAAATATCAAAATATCTTTGACTGTTAAATTCCAAAGTGCTATAATCTATTTAGAAAGTTTTCTAAATAGAAAGAAGGTTGGCTGTAATGAAAAAAACATCTATCTATATTCTTCTAAGCTACGGTTTGGCTTGGTTTATCTGGATAGGCTTGTGGCTAGCTGGTGTTCAGTTAGGTCAGCCACTAAGTCTGCTGGGAAGTACTTTGGGCATGTGGATTCCAGCCTTAGCATACGGTATCTTGCGTAAAATCAATCCTGACAAGTATAGGTTGGATGCTGGTTTTGCTTTAAATTTTAAGAAGGACTGGAAGTATTATCTGCTAGCCATGTGGGGACCTGCCCTCCTGAATTTGTTAGGCATGGCGCTTTATTTCGTGATTTTTAGAAATCAATTTAGTTTGCAATTTCCAGTCATCAAGCAGATGTTGGAAGAAGCAGGGGGCAGTCTTGTTATTTCTCCAGCTTTACTAGCCAGCCTGCAGGTTATCTCAGCTGTGACCTATGCTCCCCTCCTCAATACTTTCTTTGCCTTGGGGGAAGAAATTGGCTGGCGCGGTTATCTTTATCCGACTCTGCGTCAGCAGTATTCGGTAGTACAGGCACATCTGATTACTGGCCTTATTTGGAGTCTTTGGCATCTGCCCATCAATCTGCAGGGTTATAATTTTGGCTTGACCTATTGGGGCTATCCTTGGCTGGGAGTCCTGGCTATGTTTATCTTTTGCTTTAGTATTGGTATCCTTCTATCTTGGATCATGGAAAAAACGGGCTCCATCTGGGCGCCAGCGCTTTTGCATGGTGCCATCAATGCCTGTGCTGGTCTTGGAATCCTCTTCCAAAATCCAACTCATCAAGCGCTAGCCATGCGGATACTAGGTCCGTCTCCAGTAGGTTTGCTGTCAGGCTTACCACTTTTACTCTTGGCGCTAGCCATTTTACAAAAAGAAAGGAAGCAGAAAAATGAGCTTCGCTAATACTTTTAAGGCCCTGTCCAATCCCATAAGGCGAGATATTCTCAATTTGCTCAAAGATGGCAGGTTGTCTGCTGGGGAAATAGCAGAGCAGTTTGACCAGACAGCGGCAACCATTTCCCATCATCTCAGTGTTTTGAAGAAGGCTGATTTGATTCTCGAAAGCAAGGAAAAAAATTATATCTATTATGACTTAAATGCCTCAGTTTTAGAGGAAATCATGGTCTGGTTTGCTGATTTACGAGGTAGTAACGATGAAAAAAATTAATCTTAAATTGTTAGCTGTGACTTCTTTTTTGACACTTCTACCAATCTTAGTCGGTCTTCTTTTATGGAAACAATTGCCTGTTGTCATCCCAAGTCATTTTGGTTTTGATGGAACTGCGGATGGTTTTTCTTCCAAAGCAGAAGTGGTCTTTATGATTCCAGCGATTATGACCCTTCTCCATGTTTTTCTGATTTTTGTAACTTCCAAGGATCCTAAAGCCAAGAATGTAGCCCCTAAAATGTCAACTTTTATTTACTGGATGATTCCTCTTATTAGCGGTTTGGTTCAGCTGTCTATCTATGGAGCTATTTTAGGTTGGGTTCATAATCCGACACGCATGGGTTTTATCTTCCTAGGTATTCTCTTTATGATTTTGGGAAATTACCTGCCAAAAATCAAACAGAACTATACGGTTGGAATCAAGCTGCCTTGGACTCTGAATGATGAGGACAATTGGAATAAAACCCATCGCTTGGCTGGTAAGCTCTGGGTTCTTGGTGGATTCATTATTCTAGTCAATGAATGGTTGAGATGGGCTGTTCCCTTTGTATTTATTGGGACTATTCTTGTCATGGTCTTCCTGCCCATGGTTTATTCCTACTGGCTTAGCCACGTGAAAGAAAAAAATGATAAAATCTAATATCGTTGACAGTCTTCATATACGATGATAGCAAGGTTTGACGCCTTGCTTTTCTTATGCTATTCTAATGCTATTAGATTAACGATTTGAACGTTGATATCTATTCAAATGAAGAAGGTTTTAGGATGTTAAAAAAATTTTTCCCCCATGCTTATGCTCCGGATGTGTATGCTATTGACTATGAATACCTCTATGAGCAAGGCTATCAAGCATTAATATTTGATATTGATCAAACCTTGGTTCAACATGGCGAGCAGTCTACCAAAGAAGTCGATGAACTCTTTAAAAGAATTCATGCCATTGGTTTTAAGACGATCTTGTTGTCAAATAATAGTGCCGAGCGAATAGAGGAATTCATTGAAAATATTGATACTCTTTATGTTGCCATGGCAGACAAACCGCAAGTCGATGGGTACCTGAAGGCTTTGGACATGCTTGGGACAAGTAAAGAAAAGACAGTCTTCATCGGAGATCAGATTTTCACGGATATTCTCGGAGCAAACAGATGTGGGATTCCTAGTATTTTGGTGCGGTTTTTACGACACGATTATGAAACCAAGATTGGCAAAAAGCGCCAGGTTGAGCGACTGGTTTTAGCTTGTTATCGTTTGAGCAGAACCTATCAAAACAGACTGGGAAATGTAGTGAAGGAGATTAATTAGGATGGTATTTTGGAATAAGGACTTGCTCTTTTGTGAAATTAGCCCAACGACATATGCAATTTCAATGCAGAAAGAAATCTTCAAGAGACACTTGCAAGATTTTAGAGCGAAAAAAGAATTTGCTAAGACTTTTGAGAAAGAGACTTTGGGTAATCTGGTCTCTAGTCATGAATCAGGTTTAATTAAACGTGGCCCAGGAATCGATGTGACTCTTCAAAAAAATAAAGCCATCAACATCGAAATTGCCTCAAGTAAGATGACGAATCTCATCATTCATCCCGGTGAGGAATTCTCTTTCTGGAAATTAGTGGGTAAAATTACCAAACGTAAAGGTTATCTGGATGGCCGTGTCATCATTGGCGACCAGATTGAACCCGGTTTAGGAGGTGGTCTCTGCAATCTGGCCAATACCATCAACTGGCTTATTGTCCACAGTCCTATGGATATCACAGAATTCCACACGCATTCAGATGCGCTAGCACCAGATGGTGACAAGCGTATTCCGCTCAGCAATGGAACATCGGTAGCTTATAATAATATTGATTACCGTTTTAAAAACAATACGGACCAAAAAGTTCAGATTCTCCTTTGGGTAGAAAATGAAATTCTTTACGCCCAATTGAGAAGTGAAAAAGAGTTTCCTTGGACATACGAATTAATTGAAAAAGATCATCACTTCAAAAAAGAGGGGGAAAAGTTCTACCGTCATTCTAAAATCTACCGTGTCAAACGCGATCGCAAGACTAATGATATTTTAGAGGAGGTTTTAATCCTCAACAATCACTCTGAGGTCATGTTTGACTACAGTCTCATTCCAGCAGATTTGATTAGAGCATAAAAATAAGACTCGAGCCTGAAAAATCAGTGTTCGAGTCTTTTATTTTTAGTTCATGTATTCACAGACGGTGTTGATTTGCTGATGAAAGTCTTGGCCAAAGGCCTTATCAAAGAAGGCACTGCCGATGGTGAATGCCCAGGGCTGAGCTTCCTTAACTTGGTCAAGTTTTTGATAAGAATCGATACTGCCAGCTATGCAAACGGGATCCTTAATCTGTTTAAGAAATTCTTTGATGAGAGTAGGAGCATCTTGAGTATAACGATAGGCAAGTAGGTCACAACCAAAGACTCCTTTATCAATATAAGACTGAGCTTGTGCAATTATTTCTGGGATTTCTCCCTCCAAAATGGATGGACGTTCAGAAATTTTTCCGACAAAAGGCATATACTTGAGCTTGTTTTTCTGACAAAAATCATTGATAGAATCATAAAAAACAGTTCCCATAAGGATGTCACAGCCGCATTCAAGTGCTAGTTTAGCTCCCTCTAAACCAGCCTTTTCATCGTATTCGACGACTTCTAAAAAGGTTGTTTTTCCACAGGACTTCATCAATTTGAAGAGTTCTTTCATCTCTGCAGGCGGCAGAGACTTCTCCTTAAAGCCCCAAAATTTAGCTTTTGACTCTTTACACTGCTCAAAAATCTGCGCAGCATTTTCCACTGTACAATCATTATAAGTGAGCATAACGATGAGCTCAGAATGTTTCATTGGTTACCTTCTTCATCACAAATCTTCTTGAATTATATCACGAAAGTAACATCATGACAAGAAGTGTTAGAAAATTCTTAGAAAGTTTGCTAGGATGCTACACTTTCTTTTATCTTAGGTTATGCTCTGTTGTGTTATAATAGAGTTACAAAACGATAAGGAGATTTTGCAATGAAAAAGATTTTGTCTAATGTTTTAATTCTACTTTGGATTTTAGCAATGGCAATCAGTTATTGGCTCTTTTTGCCAGCTATCAATCCCTTAGATAGTGGTTTTTGGATGTTTGTTATTGAAGGGCTAGTTTTTGCTCTTCTGGTATTCTTTGTCTTAGCTTTAAATGATTCCTTGGGAACATCGCAAGGCCAAGGCTTTCCAGGCAACCGTGTTCGCAAAGATGTGACCGTGCATACGACTAAGTACGACAAACCAGTCAAAGCAATCCTTTCAGCAATTGCTCTGATAGTGGTGCTACTTATTGGATTAAATGTTTTCAATTCACGATTATTTAGGGCCAAAAGCTACGCTAATGTCATCACAGTAAAAGAAGCTGATTTTTCTAAAGATTTTCCGACAACGGATATTTCTGCGCTAGCGCTGCTCGACCGAGCATCTGCCAAAAAGATTGGGGATACCTATCTCGGCACAATAGACAAGGTTTCTCAGTTTGGTATTTCTGATGACTACCGTCAGGTTACAATCGGTCAACAACCTTATCGCGTTTCTCCTTTAGAATATAAGAATTTTTGGAAATGGCTGTCAAACCGCAAAGATGGTATTGATTACTATGTCAAGGTTAATCAGACGACAGGTAAGGCTGAGTTGGTTAAATTAAGTAAACCGATGAAGTATTCTGATTCAGAGTATGCTTTCAGAGATACGCTCCGCTATTTACGCCTAAAATACCCAACCACTATTTTTGGAGATCCATCTTTTGAAGTTGATGATGATGGCAATCCATATTATGTTGCAACAGTTTACAAACCTAAGTTTTTCTTGACTTCTAAAGACCCAGTTGGTGCTATCTTGTTAAATGCTGCAACAGGTGAAAGTAAGCTTTATGATCTGGATAAGGTACCGGATTGGGTAGACCGCGTCTTCTCAGCCAACAATGTTTTGACTCGTGTGGACGATTATTACACTTATCAAAAAGGTTTCTGGAACACTGTTTTTAGTCAAACGGGTGTTAAACAGACAACAGATAGCTACAACTACATTGCTATTGATTCTGATATCTATCTCTATACAGGGATTACTTCTGCAACGGCAGATTCATCAAACCTTGGCTTTATCTTGGTCAATATGCGTACGCGTGAAGTTACCAATTATAAAGTGGCATCTGCAACTGAAAGTGCGGCACAGGCTTCAGCAGAAGGAGAAGTGCAAGAAAAAGGTTATCAAGCCACAGCACCTACTTTGGTTAAGCTAAAAGGCAAAGCCTATTATTTGATTTCTCTCAAGGATGATGCTGGATTGATTAAATCATATGCAATCGTTGATGCAGAGGACTACCAACAGGTGACTGTTGATAATAATTTGGAAAAATTGATTTCTCAATTCACTGACTCAGACACCTCAGTTCTTTCAGATGCTTCTGGTGCACTCTCTGGAAAGGATGCGAAGAAGATTGTTGAGATTTCAGGAACAGTTGATCAATTGGCTAGTCAGATGATTTCAGGCTCTACTGTCTACTATATTTCATCATCAGGTGAAATTTATAAGGTGAAAGCTACAGCTGATACAAGTGATAAACTTCCTTTCCTTGCTGTGGGAGATAGCTTCAAAGGGCAACTTGAAGACGACAATTACCTAAGCCACTTTGAAATTACAAGTGGAGATTAGAAATTTAACTTCTTACCCAGTGTATTTGAGATTAATTTAAAACTATTACTTAAACCAGATAGATTTCGCTTTGAACTGCTCCCTGTCAAGTGGACAACGAAATAATAAAAGATTAAGCAACGGCCTTGTTCCTCATTTCAAGAGGAGCGAGGCCGTTGTGCTTCTCATGAAAACGTTGATTATTGTAAAAATAGATGTAGGCATCAATATCTGCGACTAAATCTTCAAAAGTCTGGTAAGTTTTAAAATCATAGCACTCTGTCTTAAAGTGACCAAAGAAGCTTTCTATCGGAG
>Ga0334889_1000798_pt1 | contig 45685 bp, 56 predicted proteins | sample GraSluR1_MG_2_FD_207222 | JGI IMG/M metagenome (GOLD analysis project Ga0334889, IMG submission 207222) | Sludge microbial communities from methane-producing bioreactor in Wageningen University, Netherlands - Granular Sludge_8_08-R1 | ecosystem: Engineered > Bioreactor > Anaerobic > Unclassified...
TACTCACTTATATCTATGCTACTATTTATCCCCAATTTATTTGTTTTTTCTAATGTTAATTGTAAACTCTCTAATTTTTCTTCTGCTATATTCAATTTTTCTAAAGTAGTATCCATTAAAAGTTCAAATTCAAAATCATAAATTTCTACTCTTGAATTCCCCGTATCTGCAACATATACTTTACCATCAAAATAAAAAACGTCTTCTGGGTTATAAAACTCATACTTTTCATCTCCTTCTGTCCCAAGTGTTTCTAATAAATTACCTAATAAATCAAAAACCACTATCCTATTATTACCTGTATCTGCTACAAACACAAACTTATCATTTACAAAAACTCCTCTAGGATCTTTTAAAAAAATATCATCCCTACCTTTTCCTATATTTCTTATAAAATTAAAATCTTGGTCTACAACTTGAATTCTATTATTACCAGAATCTGCAATATATAAATAATTATTTGGGCCAACAAAAATATCTGATGGACCATCAAATTGACTATTAAACCTTCCTTTATTTATATACGTTTGATTGTATGATTCATCACTATTATGTATATATACTCTACTACTAGATTTATCCAATATATAAAAATATCTGTCTACAAATGCAATCGCATAAGGATCTGAATAAAAATGGATATTTTTAGAAAATACATCTAAACTAGGTCTTTTTTTATAAATCTTAATCTCTTTGTCATCACATATATATATTTCTTCATTAAATAAAAATATCCCTTTTGGTTCGTCTAATTCATTGATACTTGATCTTGAATATCCTATTTTTTTCTGCACTTCTCCATTGTATTCTAACATATATACAATTTGCATGCTGGTGTCTGAAACATAAATATAATTTTCATCCACCCATAAACTAATTGGATTATTAAATAATTCATCTCCTTTTGTTCCATTTAATGTTTTATCATAGATAAATTCTGCATTTATTATAGAAAAACTTAACAATATGATGAATACAATACATAATTTCTTCATACCCTTCACCTTACCCCAGTTGCGTAATAATTTTTAATATCTACTATTTTTATTTTTAATTCTTCTCCTTTTTTAGCATTTTTAATATATATGGGAAAATTTTCTATTTTAGCAATTCCTTCATGATTAGCTGTTTCTGATATTATGTTAACTAAATATTTTTTCCCTTTTTCAATAGGAACTATCATATATAAATTTTAATCCAAAAGTATTTATAAATACGTCTATTATAAAGTAATACATGGTTTCCGAATTACAAGCAGACTATTTAATAAAATTAGCTAGAAATGCAGTAGAACAATACATTGAAACTAATAAAAAAATAACTCCTACTTTAAAAGACCAAGAATTAAATGAAGAAGCAGGTGTTTATGTTACTCTTAAATCTTTCCCTGAAGAAGAATTAAGAGGAGAAATTGGATATCCATATCCTATGGGAGAAATAAGTAGTAATATTATAGATAACGCCATAAGTGCAGCATTACATGACCCTAGATTTCCTTCTATTAAAAAGGATGAATTAAATACAATAATATTTGAGATCAGTATACTATCAAGACCAAAAATATTGACTGTTTCTTCCCCTGAAGATTATATATCGAAAATAAAAATAGGAAAAAATGGATTGATTATAAAATATGGTGGGGCAACAGGGGTGTTATTGCCTCAAATCCCCATAGAATATAATTGGGGAGCCAAAGAATTCCTATGTCAAACATGTCAAAAAGCAGGATTACCCAAAGAGATGTGGAAACGGCCCACTGTTGAAATATATACATTTGAAGCAGAAATAATAAAAGAAGAAAAACCACTAGGAAAAGTAATTAAAAAACGTTTATTTAGGTGATTAAAATATCTGTTGTAAAAGTGAATAATAAATATTTCATTGAAATATCAGAAGAAATTGCAAAGTACTTAGGACAAAATATAAACATAACAAAAACAAATGATGGAATATTAATAAAAAAAGATAAAAATGTTATAACCAAAGAAGAATTTTCAGTTTTAAAAAAATTAAATTCTTTTAAATTTGAAAAAAGAATCCCTTCTGAAGTTAATAAAATACTTACAAAATATGAAAAAGATGCATTAGATTCATTAATTTCTAAAAAAACAGTTTCTATATATAAAGAAGGAAAATATAAAAAAACAGGAGTATATAGTATATCCCAATCTATATACCCTAGATTATTGAATAAAAACAAAGAAGTAGAAAAAAAAGGTGTTTTTGGTAATGATAATTACCTAATAATAACTGATGAAAATGAAGCAAAAAGAATAAGCAATCAACTAAAAGAAGAAATAAAAAATAGAGATATAAGAGGAACACGTGGTTTTGATGGGAAATTTTATATTGCAACTAAAGAGTTTTATGAAAAATATAAACTACCTATTTTAAAAATACTTGAAGGTAAAAATTTAAAATTGAGTGAAATAAGCAGCAATATAAAAATACCTGAAACTGCTTGTTTAGTAGCATTAAGACTTTTAGACGAAGATGGAGAAATATTAGAAAAGAAAAAAAATGTTTTTTGTTTAATTTAAACAAATATCTGGTTTTATATCATAATGCTGGCAGATCCAATCTATTAATGCGCTTTTTTCTAAATAGCCTGTGTAAAAATAGGTTTCATTATTTTTATGAAGTGCATATGCAGGTACGCCTTGAATCTTATTCATATCTTTATATTCTTCTTGTATTTTCATTATTTCTGGGTTGGTATGGCGCTCTGTTAAATTAATATATTTAACTATTAATTGCTCTTCTATAATTTCATCTTCCATATCTTTAACAATTAAAAGAGCAGGCAAACAAAACTCTTCACACCCATCTGCATATAAAAACTCTAATTTTAACTGCTCTTGAGTTAAATCATTTTGAATTGGTGTTTCTGTAATGCCTTGCTGTATACATCCAGGTAAAAAAATGATAAAACATAACACATATATTATTTTAATCATGTCTTTCTTCACCTATCTTTAAATTTAATTAAAGAATGTACTTCATAATCTTTAAATTCATCTCTGGCTTTTAAATTAGTTAATTCAATTAAAAAACCTAATCCAACTATTGTTGCGCCTTGTTTTTCTATAGATTTTACTGCTGTTTTTGCAGTAGCCCCTCCTGCAAGTACATCATCAAAAAATAATACTCGCTCTCCTCCCCTTATTGAATTTTGAGGCATTTCAAGGATATTTGCCCTGTAATCTAAACCATATTCTTTACTTAATGTCATATTTGATTTTCCTTTTCTTCTCATAGGGATGAAAGCAGCACCTAATGCAACTGCTAATGACGCACCAACTATAAAACCTCTTGGTTCAACAGCAACTACTGCTTCAACTTTTTGATTTTTATAATGTTCTTTTAACAAATTAATAGTATTATTAAACGATTCTGAATCAGTTAATATGGGTGTTATGTCTCTAAAATGTATTCCTGGTTTTGGAAAATTAGAAATATTATTAATTTTCTTTTTTAATTCAAATAATAAATCTTGTTTATGCATTTTTCTCGCCCCCACCTATAGAATTAGGTGTTAACTAATATATGAAAGCTATTAAAAAGGGATTGGAGATTAATTTATCTTCAAAAGTAGTATTTGAATAATATTTGATTTTTCTTTTAATTCATATTTTGCTTTTAAAATAGGAACTTTGGTTTTAATTAATAATTTCAAATCAATAGGCGTTCCAGATACTATATAATCCAATTTTTCTTTTTTATGAATATTTAAAATTATCTTTTCTAATTCTTTAATCTGTTCTTTTGAATATCCCATTGCAGGTAATACTCTCCCATCTAAATGAGAGTATTTTTCGAACGTTTGTTTAATACTTCCAGAAATATATTTTTTACAATTAATTATTTTTGGATTTTCAGGAATAACTGCCTTGTAACCAGCACCAAATGACATTCCTCCATGTGTTAAAGTAGGACCATCTTCAATAATTAAAATTTTTTTATTTTTTATAATTATATTTCCTTCTAATGTAATAATAGAGTCTGCATGGATTATTTTAGCTTTTGAATTCATATTCTTTGCATTTAATACTATTGTATCAATATCTCGGTTATTTGCTGTATTCTCCTTATTTATTATAATCGCATCTGCAATCCTAAATGTTATTTCTCCAGGATAAAAAAGTTTTTCGTGACCTGGTCTTAATGCATCTGCAACTGTAAACATCAGATCTGGTTTATAAAAAGGTGTGTCATTATTTCCCCCATCCCAAATTATTACATCTGCTTCCAATTCTGCTTGTTTTAGAATCCTTTGATAATCTACCCCTGCATAAACTATAAATCCATTTTTTATATGCTCTTCATACTCCTCTCTTTCTTCAATAGTAGTATTATATTTTTCTAAATCTTGTAAAGTTTCAAATCTTTGCACTACTTGTTTTGATAAATCTCCATATGGCATTGGGTGCCTAATTATAATTACCCGTTTTCCTTTTTGTTTTAAATAATTTGCAATATATCTAGTAGTTTGACTTTTACCACAACCTGTTCTAACAGCACAAACAGCAATAACTGGTTTTTTAGATTTTAACATTGTGCTTTCTGCTGAAAGCATTTTAAAATCAGCACCAGCTGAATTAACACGAGATGCCAAATTCATAACATAATTATAAGAAAGATCACTATAACTTAAAATACATTCATCAATTTTATATTTTTTAATTAATTTTTCTAAATCCTGTTCTGGATAAATGGGGATTCCTTTAGGATACATTTTTCCACTTAATATTTTAGGATATTTTCTTCCATCTATCCCTGGGATTTGAGTTGCTGTAAAACAAATAACCTCATATTCATTATTATCTTTAAATAAAACATTAAAATTATGAAAATCTCTTCCTGCTGCACCAATAATTACTATCTTTTTTTTCATAAAAAAACCTAAAGTAATTTTAGATCTTTGGTAAATTTATCTATTTGATCTTCATACCAAGGTCCAATTGCAAAACAAGTTTTTGTTCCTGGTTTTATTTGAGTTAATCCTGCATCTCTAATTAAGGCAACTGGTATCTTTTTATCTTTTAATTTCTGAAATAAATCAACTAATTCTTTTTCGTTTTCAACTTTAACTACGACTTTTTTTTCCCCCCACATTTCCCATTTAGCTACTACTTCTGGATTATCTCCCATCACAATTCTATATCCTGCTACTGCTGCATGGGCTACTTGCCCTGCTAATTTTCCTTTACCTAAAGTTATATCTTTCCTAATAACTATGACTTGTTTAATGGGAGAATTTGGGGTATTATTAGCTTTTTTTAAGAATATCATATTTGAATTATAATATGAAGATTAATAAAGATTTATCTTTTTTGTTTTGAAATTAGGTTAAAAATAGTAGAAGTTTTCGTTTTACAACGAAGAATAACGTTTATAAATATAGTGATTGTAGTTCTTACTGGTGACCGATATATGGCAAAAGCAAAATCAATGGAAAAAATCGGAGGCTACCTATTCATTCTAGGTATTATTTTAGCAGTAATACTTGGAGTAATGGGATCTGATCCAATGCTACTAGCATTATTAGTAGTATTCGGAATAATTGTCGGTATCCTAAACATAAGCGACAAAGAAATTATAAATTTCTTAATTGCTGCAATTGCTTTAGGAATAGCAGGAAGTGCATTAGTAGGATTATCTGCAATCTTACCAGGTGACATCGGTGCATGGATTCTAGGAATCTTTAGTGCATTAGTTATGTTCATCGGAGGAGCAGTCATATTCCCAGCACTAAAAGTTATATACGACATAGCAGCCGATAACTAAGAAACTATAACATCTATTAAGGGAATTTATTTTTTCCCTTTTTTTCTTTTATTTTTAAAATATATTTAGGTTTTGGCTAATTCATTTTTAATGTTAATAAGTTTATTAGTTTAAATATACACAATTTTATGCAGGGAAAATGTCTGATTCTAACCATATCCTAAGGCGTCTTACTTAAATTTACTTCATTAATCCTATTTATAATTCTTCTGATTCTAAAAATATCCTAAGGCGTCTGCCTCGCTCACGATCTTCAGGATTCTCGGATTTTTCAAGCTCAGCCATTAATTTTATTATTTCTTGAATTTCCCAGTCTTCATCATCCATTGCATAACCTGCTCCAAAAAATTTATATGAATCTGTATCTCCTAGTTTTTCTGCAAGTAGTTTTCCTTTTTCAATACACTCATCTCTTTCAGGATCTGCACCTCTGTATTTAGGTTTAATAGAATAACGCTCTCCTTTTTTATACATATCTAATGCTTTAGAATAATTTACTTCTTGGATATGCGGGCTAATATGATATTCTGCACGTAATTCATAAAATTGACCTGCATATAAATATTTATTATCTGATTCTAGAGATATTGCCAATTTTTTAGCAATTGATACCCAATGGATAATATTTGCAGCTGAATTAGTAACTGTTGCTTTTATTATATTTAATATCTCTCTATATTCTTTTTTATCTAATGCTGTTATAAATTTATTTATACTATCTACATCTGTATTACAAAAAGGAGTGAAACTGAAATTTATAGAAGATATAACTATTGGTTGAAAATCAACTGTTGTTTTTTCTTCAAGTATTTTAAATCCCATTTAATCCTCTTTTATTTTTGATTTTTGTTGATTGGTTTTTTCTATTTCTCCATATAATTTACTTAAATATTCAATCTTTTTTTGGCAGTGCTGTATATCTTGATTTTGTAAATCCAGTCTTTTAGTCTCTTCTGTCCATGAACTAATTGCATATCTAATGTGTTCAAGTGCCTCATCTATCTGTTTTGTTTCAACATATTTTAAAGCGATTTTTTCAAATAAAATAGCACAATCATGAAAAAGAGGAATAGAAGTACGAAACTCTTCAGCAAGATAATTAGAAGCTGATGTTAAATCCCCAATTTCAAAACTTCTTTTTGCAAGAAAAATATATGCCTTTAATTCTTCTGCTTCTTTAAATGTCTCATTAAAAATAGTGGCTTGTTTTTGTATTTCTGGTTTAACCCCTAATATATTTTTTGACTGTACTCCCATAATATTATATTGAACTTTATATTTATAAACATTTACTTATTTTATTCTTTCTACTTTAGTAGCTTCATCTTTAGTTTTATCTCTTTCTAATTTATAAAGAGCATTAAAATCATTATTTAATAAGGATTCATCGTGTGTAATAACGAATGTTTGTTCTACTATTCCTGGAATCTTGTCTTGTAATGTTTCTGAAAACATATTAACTGCTTGTACATCCAAATTATGAGTGGGTTCGTCTAAAATAAGCCATGATAAATTTGGAGTCAAAACCATTGCAAATGCAATCCGCATTGTTAAGCTTAAACAAGCTTTTTCACCACCAGATGCTGTTGCATCTAAATCTCTCCAAACATTGTTTTTATATAATTGAGTAACATAATCTTTTTCTTGAGGATCCAATCGTATTCGTTCATAATCCCCATATGGATAAATAATGGGCCATATTTCCATCATTGCAGTATTAATAGCCTCTATTAATCCTTTTCTAACTTCTGTTTGTGTTTCAATTATACAATTTTTATAAATTGAATATTGTTCTTCTTTTTTATTAAAATATTCGATATCTTTTTTTAATTTGTTGATTTTTTCTGATTCCTTTGTATTTAATTCCAATATCTCCTGTTTATTTTTTAATTCTAAATTAATACTCTTAAGTTCATACTCAAATTTATTTGATTGATTATTTTTTTCTTGTAATTCTTTGTTTATTTTATTAAATATCTCTTCATCATACTCTAATTCTTTCAATTTATCTTTCTCTTGTTTAAGTTTAGTATCTAATTCTTGTTTTTCTTTTAATTTTTTAGAATATTCCTCTATAACTCTTATCTCTTCTCTTAATTTATCTTTTTGCTCTCTTTTTTCTTTTATTGATTTTTCTAAAGTTTCCTTATTTATTTTTAATTCAGTTATTTGGTTTTCAATATTTGCTAATTGAACATTTAATTCAGTCATATCTTTTTTCTCTTTATTTAATTCGTCTATTTTATCTCTTTTCTTTTCTATTTGTTTTATCTTTGATTCTAATTCCTCTTTTTTTTGTTTTATATCTTGTTTTTCTTTTAGTAATTCTAATTCCTGTTCTTGAATTAATCTTTTTTCTTGTGTTTTTTCCATAATCAAAGTATTTCTATGTTCAGTAGATAGTTCAGAATCGCATACTGGACATTTAGATAATCCTTCAGTATTTAATTCTTGAACTGCTTTTTCTAAATCTTTTTTCTTAATTTCTCCTTCTGATATCTGTTTTTTTATATTTTCTAGTTTTTCTTCTGTATTTTTTAAGTTTTTCTTTAATTCTTCAATATCTATGTTCTTCAAAAATTCTTGTGATTCTTTAATTTGAGTTATAATATTATTTGTTCTTTCTATATCTGAAAGTAATTTTGATTTTTTAGATATTAATTTATTATTTTGTTTTAATAATTCCGAAATCTGTTCTTCTACTTTTTCAATATTTAATGCCCCTAATTCTTTCTTTTTTTCTTCTAAATTAAGTTTTTTATAGCAGTCTAAATTTATTAATTCTTTTTCTAATTTACTTAATAATTCTTCTTTTCGTATAATTGAATCTTTTAAATTTTGATACTCTTTTTTCTGTTTTTCTAATTTTAAAACTGTATTTCCTAATTGTTGCACATATCCCTTTAAGTTTTCATATTCTTTTGAATTAATTTTTTTTTTATTATGTAATTCTCCAATCTCTTCTTTAAGTTCGTTAATTTTTTTATCTAACTCATGTTCCTTTTCAACATCTATATTTTCCTTTAAAAATACAATTTGTTCTTTAACTTTATTTATTATCTTCGTAGTATTTACTCTTGCAGTTTCAAATCTATCTAACCCCAATAAAATATCAATTTCCTCTTTTCTTTTACCTGGTCTTAATGAAAAAAAATAATCTATATTATTCTGCTCAGAATATATAATTTTATTAAATAAATCATAATCCACATTTAGAATTTTTTCTATTTCTGTAGTCACTGCTTTTGGGCTTTTTTGTATTAATACATCTCTCTCATATAATAAAGCATCACTACTTTTTTTTGTTATTATTCTTTCAACTTCATATTCTTTTCCTTCAAGGTTAAATCTCAGTCTTATCTTTGCTTCTTCTTGATTATATTTGATTACATCTTCCAATTTTGCCCCTCCTCTTCTTAAATTTGGAAATGTACCATATAATCCAAAGGAAATTGCATCTAAAATACTACTTTTGCCCGAACCCATAATGCCGATTAATACATTTGTACCTTTAGAAAAATCTAGCAAAGTTTCATCATGAGATTTCCAATTAAAAAGACTTAAAGATTGGATCATAATTTTATATTTATTGCAAACACTTTAAACAATTATTGTCTATCCATAGAAAGTACATCTATTTCACTTATGCCTTCTATTGCTTTAATCCTTTCTTCTACTTCATCAAAACCCTCCTCTTTGTCTTCAACAAAGATTTGAGCTTTAATTACTTTAATACCAAATCCCACATCTTCTAATTCTGCCATATTTAATCTGCATACCTCTTTTATTTTTTCGATCATTTCTTGGATTCTATCTTGATCTTCAGTAGATATTCTAACATTTACAACTACATCTGCCATTAAAACACCTCATGGACCTTCAATTTTGCATTTTTTACATACATATGGGACTCCTAATTCTCTGCAATGAAGACATCTTATTATTGTTTCTCCACAGTCTGGACATGGAAATTCCACAAATTTTGCTGCAACTTTTCCGCAACCATCACATTTCTTCATAATATCACCTAATACCTAAAATAAGCAATATTATTTAAAGGGAAACCTCTTTAAAATACTTACTATTGCCCTTATAGTATAACTTGGATAGAATAGAACCTTGCGGAGGTTAAGATCGGGGTTCAAATCCCCGTAGGGGCATTAATTAGTGCGCCTGCCGGGAATCGAACCCGGTTCTCAAGCTTTTTCCAAAAATTATTTTTAGGATTTAAATTTTCGTAGCAACCTGTATTTTTAAATTTTCTTTTTTGAGTAAAGACCTTTTCTTTTTTAAAAAAAAAGGATTTATGGGAAGCTCGTATCCTACCGGTAGACTACAAGCGCTTAAATTTTTGAACCTAAGAAACAACTAATTCCTCCAATTAAAAGTGAAGATGCTAAATATAAAATTATATCTTGAACTAAAATATTAAAAAGAAATAATACCGAAATAACAAAAATAACTAAAACACTTGAAACCACTCCTATTAAACAACCACTACAAGAACAACAAATTGCAGATTTCTTTTTTTGTTTTGCTAATATTCTAGAGGCAAGCATAGAAAATACAAACACAAAAAACAAATTTAAATATAGTATTTTAGAAACAAATAAGTATGTTATAAGAGAAAAAACAAACGCTAAAAATGAAAAACTTAACACTAACATTAGTTTATGAGGTTTTGAAAATTCTTCAGGAGCATTTCTAGGCAATTCTACTTTTTCTTTTTTAGATATTGTTTTCTTCGTTACTGTCTTTTTCTTAGTATTTGATTTCTTTTTAGCTGTCTTTTTTTTAGTAGTTTTTGATCTTCTACTTTTTGAATTTTTCTTAGTTACCATAAAATAATTAAAATCCTATAATATTTAAATGTTCTCTCTTACTAAATAACAATATGAAAATAAAGATAAATGTTAAAAAATCATTAAATGATAATGCTTCAGATTATTACAGTAAAAGTAAATTTGCAAGAAAAAAAATAGAAAGATTAGAAAAAGAAATAGAAAAAACAAAAGAATTATTGAAAAAAGAAGAATCAAAGCCTAAACCTAAGAAAAAAACAAGAATAAAAAGAGAAAAGGAATGGTTTGAAAGATTTAGATGGTTTTTAACCTCAAAAGGAAAATTAGTAATTGCAGGTAGAGATGCAAAACAAAATGATGTTTTATACTCTCAATATTTAGAGGATAATGACTTATTTTTTCATGCAGATATTCAAGGTGCACCAGCAACAATTCTAAAAGACGGAATAAATGCAACAGAAGAAGAAAAGGAAGAAACAGCTATCTTTGCAGCTTCATATTCTAGCGCATGGAAAACTGGATATACAACTGTAGACGTATATGCACTTAGAAAAGAACAAGTAGGAAAACACTCACAAGGAGGATCAGTAGGTAAAGGTGCATTTACTTTAACTGGTGAAAGAGAATGGTTTAAAAATACTATTCTAGGATTAACTCTTTTTACTGAAAAAAATAAAAAAAATATTGAGATTGTAAAGGTTTTACCAGGTGAAAATAAAAGCGCAGGAAAAAAACGAGTCATAATCAAACCTGGAAATAAAGAAAAGGGAGAAATTGCAAAAATAATAGCTAAAAAATTAGATGCTGAAATAGATGAAATTCTACAAATTTTACCTCAAGGCACTACTGATATTATAGAATAACTATTCCTGAGCTAATTGAGTTTCAATAGTTCTTGTTTCTGATTTTAAAATAGTAAGCATCTCTTGTCTAGAAGTTGAAACATTTAATTTTTGAATAACTAATATAGCATAAGAAATTTTACTTAATTCTTGTTCTGTTGAATCACTTTCATAAACCCAACGTTTTACTTGAGTTAAAAATTCACCAATAGCCTTTTTTAATTTATCATTAGAAATTTTTAATTTGATTAAGTCATCTACTTCTATATATTCAATATAAGATGTATCTTTTTCTAATTCTGCTGCAACTAAATGATTATAAAAAGGGTTAATTATACTTTTATATTTAAAAGCTTCTGCTTCTTCTGCTTTTCGTTTTTCTTCTTTTTCTGCCAAAATTCTCTCTTCACCAACTAAAAAGTGAGTAGCATAATCATCAAAAGATTTTTTTTTATGGTCAGAATATCCTTGGTTTGCGGCTGGTTTAAATTCTTCTGGTAATCTATCAAAATAATTTACTTTATAATCATCTAAAATAAATGTTTCATCAAATTTAACCTTATTACTTTTATCTTGAAATAATACTATAATTCCTACTAATTCTTTAACTGCTTCTTCTGTTAGTGTATATTTTTTAAGAGATAATACATCATCTCTGAATACTTTTTTAACATCAGATAAAACACTATCCATAAATCCTTCTCCAGTTAAATTTTCTGCTTCTCTTGCTATTTGTGCATATGCTTCTAAATCATCTGCTTTTAATGCTGCTTGCATTCCTTTTTTTATACATTCTCTAGCAATTAAATAATTTCTATTTTCATTTCTAATATTTAAATGGTATATCGCTCCTTCTAAATATGTTTCATATGCTAACCTTTGCCTATCTTGTTTAGCATCTTCTCTAAAATTCTCAGCTCTAAGTTCTAATAATTCTCCTGCGTACTGATACTGTCCTAGTTCCTTAAATTTAATTGCAGTTTGAACAGTTAATGAAACCCAAAGAATATTATCCTCTGTATTAATACCTTGTCTTGTTAATTGAACTGCTCTAGCATAATCCTTATTTTGAATTGCATCTTCTAATTGTTGAACTATTTTTGCTTGTTGTTCATTAGCTGGAGTTACGAGATAATTTATTGACTTCATATATATCTCTGTTTTTTGTACATATTCTGGGGACATATCAATTTCCTCGTTTTATTTTAAATTCTGAATTAATTTTATTTTCTAAATTAATTGAAATTTTTTCCAATCTTTCTATATTATTATGACATGATTCAACATCTCGTTCTTGAGATTTTAATCTTTCAGCTTCTTTAATCCAAGAACTAATCGAATATTCAATATTCTCTAATGCTTTTCTAAAATCTCCTACTTCTTCATATTTTATGGCTAATGTTTCAAATAATCTTGCACACCTATAATAATTAGGAGTTTCTTTATGAAAAGCTTTTGATAAATTTAAAAACGTTGATTCTAAATCTCCTCTATCTAAAAATTTTTTAGCATTAAAAATATATGCTTCGAATGTTTCTCCTTCTTCTATGGTAGTATCAAATTTTTTACCTTCAATTGTTTTACCAGGAGTTATATTTAATTTATCAAGTAATGTCATATATTTTGTATGGAGTTTAACATTTAAAAAGGTTTTCTTAAATTTGAATTATGTTTGTTTAATAGAATATATACTCTGATATTTTTAAGATGTTTTAATAAAAGTAAGATAATGGAAAGGTTTATAAAGTCAGAATGCGCTATTTATGTGGGTTGATTATATGAAAATGAAGACAAAAGTATTTATTGGATTGCTTGCAGTCAGTTCAATTTTTGGTCAAAATAGAATAAATCCCTTTGATAATATTAAACCAAGTTCGGATTACTTAAAAATAGAAGAAATTGGAACTGATACTAAAGAAAAAATAAAAAATACTATCTCATCCCCTAAGAAAAAAGAAGGAAAATCAAGAAGAAAAGGAAAAGAAAATAAAGAAAAAAGATGGGAAAAAACCCCTCCGGAAAAAAGGGATTATTTTGAAATAGAAAATTGGAAATCAAGAGAAGGAAAGTTCGTTTATTGTTAAACAATTAATATATAACTCCCATAATTGTTTCCGCTGAAATGTTTTGATTGGGTGAGGATGTTTTATCAATTTTTGAAGAACTTACTCGTTTTAAAAGGCCTGATTTTTTAAACAAAAAATTATTAATTCTTAGTTTGTATAACTCTACATCTACTTTTAAAGAATTTAATACAAATCCCCTATGAAATTCAACTGTTGAAATTTCTCCATTTTTATTATATGCAATAAGTAAATTATGTGTGTTGTTAGTTCCCCAATGACTAACCTTCTCTTCAAGATAGTCACCGGGTTCTATTTCTCCCAACATATTATTTACATCTTGTCCAAAATTATGAGTTATTTCTATGGCCCTCTCTCCAGAAACAAAATGTAAGGGTATTTGATCACTTATGCTTCCCGTACTTTTAAACCAAATAACTCCTGGATAATTACTAGTTGATCTTATAAATATATTTTGTTTTGTTTTTGTAGAATGGCTCGCATTTATATTAAATAAATTTTCTTTTACATTTGTTAAACCTAAATGCTCCTTTATTTTAAAAGGTATCTTAGTTAAATCTATTATTTGTCTTCTAGAACTTAATTGAGTTCTAATAGTTCCCAAATTATCATTTGTTTTTAAAATTCCATATATGGAAAATACTTTCCATTCTTCCACTGTCGGAGATGAAGTTTTGTCTCTTTGAAGATATAGATTATCTAACGTTCTTTCTAAAACTTTAATAAATAATTCTTTATTCCTTCCGCCTAATCTCTGTTGAATTGTAGTAGCATCAGTCCACTGATTAGAAGCAATATAATTAAATGTTGCTTGCATTTCCTCTTTATTATTTACTTGAAACCCATACCACCAGAAAATTTCTAATTTTACTAATGCATCATAACAATCATTAAACTTAGGTACATAAAGACCCATATCTATCTTTGTTTCAAATATTAACATACCATAAAAAGATACAAATAACTTGTGTAAATGATTATTTTCATTTTGATTTAAATTTACTCTATTATAATAATAAATACTCAGCATATCTTTTACGGATATATCCTGTTTTCCAGTTTCATAAGAATTTTTTTGAAAACCCACTATTGTTTCTAATATCTTTTCATTTGTTGAAATTCCTTCTAAATTAGCTCTGAAACAATTCTGTTTTTTTCCTTGTAAATTATGAAACACTTCATCTAATATAAAAAAGGAGAACACAGTTGTAAAATAATTTTCATAATTTTTTTGGTGTGGGTAAAACTTTCTGCTTCTTAAAAATTCTGTGGTTTTTTGGATTAACTGAGAAAATTTAGGCAATGTTTCTTGGTTTAAATATGATTCTATTTTGGGAGGGTGAATGTTTTGTGATTTTAAAAATTGTTTTCCTTCCTCAGGCATATTTTCCATTATGGCCTCCCATCTACTTTGAGTAGAATTAAAATCTCCATAAATAATTTTGATTGCTTCTTCTGGAAGGAATTGTTTTATTCTATTTATCATAAATTCAAAAGAAGAATTTAAAGTTTCATTAGTGTTAATATTACTTTCAATATTTTTGGTTATTTGATCTACTATATTCGAAAGAGTATAAAAATGAGTAATATCTCTAAATCTAAATTTTGCTATTTTTTCTAGATCTTGAGCTGAAAAAACTTGTTTTCCAATTGAAGTTATATATTCAGAAGAATAAATTGAATTTAAAGAAAGAAATATTTTGTAAACTTCATATTGGGATTCTTTTTTAGTTTTTAGTAAACTATTTAACATAAATAAAGTTGGAGTATCTCTATTATTTATAATAAAACTCTCTAAGATATATCCTGTTTTTGAAATTACTCCTTTTTCAGATAATTCACTGATTGTGTATGGATTTCTCCTCTCGGGGAATTGATTCTTTAGGGTTTCAATCATTAAATATGCTTCTAACATTGATTTTTCTTGATCATATAACTGTGCTTTTTCAAGTATCCCCGTATTGGTATCTATAATTAATGAACTAAATGACTCATCTATTTCTGTAATGTGTCTTTCTATATCCCCTATTGACGTTTGTGTTTGGACTTTAAATTTCATATCAAATATATTCCATTTTACTATTTCACATAACTGATCTGCCATATCTGTGTTGTTATGTTCAAAAGAAAAATTTAAATAAAATTTAGATAAATTAAAATATGATAAATCCTGACCTTCAAAGGAAACATCAAAAAATGAATTATATACAATTCTCTCTGCATCTTCTTTAGTAATTAATAAATTAATTCCTTGATTTTGAAAATAGTGAATCGCAGTAGCAGTGTTAATTAAAATTTCTTGTATTTTTTCTATTCTTGTTGCTTTATTTGGTATGTCTATTAAACAAGAATTTAAATCAATTATCAAAAAATTTAATATTTTTATTGCTGAATTATAGTCTTCTTCAGTAAACTTAATTTCTCCTCTTCCAAAAGATTTGTTTCTATCTAACCCATTTTGCATTAAATAAAAATATGATGGGAAGATTGGATTTACATCTATATTCACTTCTGGTTTAAAATTGAACTCCACTTTCATTTCCCCCTACTCTTTTTGCTTCTTGTAATTTTTTAATATCCTCATCTAAAAGTTTTAATTCTTCTGAGAGTATCCTTCTTTCATCTGAAGATGCAAAGGTAAACTCTTTTAATAACTCTTCTTTTCTTTTTGTTAAATTTTCTAATTCAGTTTTTTGAATTGCACTTTTTTGATCTTCTTTTTGAACAGGAAGAATCCTTGTTGTTTCAAAGATTTGCCTATTGTCCTCATTTTTTATTTGCCAAGGATTAACTGGTTCGGATTCTAACTCTCTTTTTGTTTCTTCTGTTTTTGATTCAGAAACTACTATCTTTTTTGGTGTTTCTTTTTGAGATGTATATATTTCCTCTTTCTTTGATTCTTTTAATACAATTGAAGGTACTATAGGACCTAAAATAATTTTTAGATTTTTTCTTTTTGTTTCTTCAACAACTAAAACTTCTGGTTCTTTTCCGGTTAATTTTGAATATTTTTCTCTTTCAAATTCAAGATCTGCATTTCTACTTTCTAAATCCAATAATATTTTTTCTGCTTCTTTTTCATGTACTTTTGCAAGTTCTATTTTTCCTTGTTTTTTATATTCTGCACTAATTGCTAATTCATCTAAATATTCCATAGTAAGTATGCTCACATCTCTTTGAGCTAAAGATATCAAAACAAATAAATTTGCCTCTTCCTTTGTTATTTCTCCTGCTTTAATAGCTTCTGCAAATGGTTCAGTATTAGGATCAAAAAATGCATATTTTTCAATTCTATTTCCCTTTCTAATTTCTCTTATTTTATATGGGACTTCTATTCCGGGGAACATTTCAACTGTTCCTTCATATTCTACTCTTTGATTAAATGAAGGAAATTCACGTGAATCTGATTTAGATAAATCTTTAGAAATAGAAGCTGTCCAAACATTCTTTTCTATCTTTCTTTCTAACTCTTCAATTTCCTGCGCAATTTGATCTTCTTCTGGAATAATTGGAGATTTTTCAACTCGTTGTTGTTCTTCTCTTATAAATTGTTTTTCAGTTTCTTTAATTTCTTTACCAGATTTAAGTTTTAATTCTTCTTTTTCTGCTGTTACCTCACGTTCCTTAGGAGGTATTGGAGTTGAGTCTAAAATAGGGATTTCAATAATCTTTTCAGCAGTAACATCTACATTATATTTATCTCTAAATTCTAAAATCTTATTAATTTCTTTTTCTTTATTATTTAGCCATTCTACATAATTTTCATATATATGATATTTTTCTTTTAAATTTTCAATATCCTTTTTAAATTCTTCTAATTTATCACTAAAAAGAGAACGAACATCCCTGCCTATTGCATCTGTAATTTCTTCTGGAACTGGTAATTTAATTTGACCAAAACCCTCTTCAGAAATAATTGGAGACTTTTGAATTCTTTCTTTCTCTTCTATTATAAATTCAGATTTTGGAGGTTCTCTAATTGAACGACTTCTCAAAGTAGGAACCATTTGGCTATATTTTTTATCAAGTATCTCTCTTTCTCTTGGAGTTATATCTAAAGACCTTTCTTCTGCTCTTAATTCTATTTTTCCAATTGGCAATAAATATTCAGCTACATCTTGCCTCTCTTGCATCCAATTTATACAGTATTTTTTGATGCTATTATTTTCAATTTGATTAACAAATTGTTCTGCTAATGTTCCTTTTTTAGAAGAATCTAAATTATGTAAATAGCTTCTAATTAAGTTATCTCTTTCTTTAGAATAACCATAATGATAATATGTCAAAGCGATTACTTCTCTCAATTCGGGATTCCCTGCCCTAAATATTTCTTTATATTTTTCATTTTTTTCTAAGTTATATGCTCTAAAAACAGCTTCATCAATTTTTGTCAATTGAATACCATACGGAACACCAGAAAAATATGCTAATTTTGTTCTTAAATCAATTTGTTCTTCTGGAGCATTTCTCCTTTCATACGCATAATAATTCCCTTTAATCGTGTCCATATGTGAAATTGATATATAATCTGCCATATTCAACCCTCTTTTATATATATTTGGTATCTTTTTCTGTTTTTATATCTTTCGCAAGCTTTATTATTGTTTTTACAGGATTAAATATATATGAATATACTTATTACTGGTGCTACTGGACACTTAGGAGCTTATTTATTAGAAGAACTTGCAGATACAAATTATAATTTAAGAATACTTCTAAAAAATCCTGATGAAACCTCTAAATTAGAAAATTATCCCCATATTGAATTATTTTATGGAGATTTAACAGATCCAGAAACATTAGAAGGAGTAACAAAGGAAATACAGGTAGTTATACATCTAGCAGCAGTTATTGATTATATTGCTCCTGAAAGTACATTATATTCAGTTAATTATGAAGGTACAAAAAATCTAATACGAGAATGTGCTAAAACAGGAATTAAAAAATTTATATTTATTAGTTCCACCGCAGTTTATGGAAAAAATTTACCTAACTATCCAATAAAAGAAGATTATAGATTAAAACCAAATAATGCTTATGGAAAATCTAAAATGCTGGCTGAACAAGAGTTATTAAAATTCAAAGATGAGATGGATATTATAATACTTAGATTGTCTATGTTATATGGTAGAGGATTTAATAAAGGATACTTTTATATTTTAAGATCTATTGAAAATAAAAATATGAAAATTATAGGTGATGGAAAAAATCATATCCCTCTCCTACATGCTAAAGATGCCATACAAGCAATAATATTAAGTTTAGAAAATAAAACAAAAAGTGGTTCAATATATAACGTTACAAATAAAAATACAATAACACAAAACGAATTATTGCAAATAAGTGCAAAAGAGTTAAACATAGAGCCACCAAAAAATAAAACTCCTATTTTTATACCAAAAATATTAGCAGGTTTGGAAATATTAACAAGCTATTTAACAATGAGTGAACCAAAATTATTAAATGAATATATTGATAAAATATCTTCTGACAGACAATTTAGTATATATACGATTGAAATTGAATTGGGATTTATTCCAAAAATGGACATAAAAAAAGGTATAAAAGAGATGGTTGAATATTATATACAAGAAGAATATAATAAAACGGAGGGAACAAAAAATGAAGAAAATTGAAAAATATATTAAAGAGGAATTAAGTAAAAAAGGAGCCTTATTTTTCGGAGTTATTGACCCTGTTGACTATAAAGACCTAAATTCCTGTATAATTACTGCAAAAAAAACTGCAGATGCAGGTGCAGATATTTTATTATTAGGAGGAAGTATAGGTGTACAAGGAGAAATTTTAGATAATGTAACCAAAGGAATAAAAGAAAAAACAAACACACCAGTAGTATTATTCCCTGGAAATATAGGAACAGTTACTCCTTATGCAGATGCTATGTACTTTATGTCTTTATTAAATAGTAGAAATGCTTATTGGATATCACAAGCACAAACTTTAGCAGCACCTATGATTAAACAATATAAAATCGAAACAATACCTGTGGGATACTTAATAGTAGAACCAGGCGGAACTGCAGGTTGGGTAGGTGATGTAAATTTAATACCTAGGGCAAGACCAAAAATAGCTGCGGGTTTAGCTATGGCTGCTGAATTATCTGGGTCTGCAATGGTAATAACAGATACGGGGAGCAATCCTGAAACTGGCCACGTCCCATTAGATATGATACAAATTGTATCTCAAAGTATTGATGTACCTTATATAGTAGCAGGAGGAATAAAAACTCCAGAACATGCAAAAAATGTTATAAAAGCAGGAGCAGACATAATACAAGTTGGAACTGGATTAGAAGATTCAAAAAATATTGAAGAATATGTAAAAAAAATGATTAAATCCGTAAGAGAAGAAGGTAAAAAAAGAGTGTGATTTAGTGAAAAAAATATATTTTGATCATGCAGCTACTACTCATTTAGATTCAAAAGTATTAGAAAAAATGCTGCCTTATTTAAAAACCAAATACGGAAATGCATCTTCTCTACATAATTATGGACAAGAATCTAAAGATGCAATAGAAAAAGCAAGAAAAGAATTAGCAAATATATTAAAGTGTTCATCAGAAGAAATAATTTTTACTTCATGTGGTTCAGAATCTGATTCATTAGCCATAATTGGTTATGCATTAGCTAATAAATCAAAAGGAAACCACATTATTACATCTAAATTTGAACATCCTGCTGTGTTAGAGGCATGTAAATTCTTAGAAACACAGGGTTTTGAAATATCATATATTTCAATAACAAAACAAGGATTAGTTGATATTGAAAAATTAAAAAAATCAATTACAAAAAAAACTATTTTAGTTTCTATAATGCACGCAAATAATGAAATAGGAACTATTCAACCAATTGAAGAAATTTATAAAATTTGTAAAGATAAAAGCAATGAATATAAAACAAAAATCGTATTTCATACAGATGCTGTTCAAACATTTGGAAAAATTGAAATAAATTCTTCTATGGCAGATATGATCTCTATTTCAGCACATAAATTTTACGGCCCAAAAGGAATTGGTTTGCTATACAAAAAATCAGGAATAAATATTAAACCAATAATACACGGCCATCAAGAAAAGAATTTACGAGGAGGAACATATAATACAGCTTCAATAGTCGGAATGGCTGAAGCTGCCAAAATAGCTCAAAAAGAAAAAGATGTAATAAATAAAAAATTAAAAAATTTAACTGAAAAATTAACAAATGAAGTTCTTAAAATAGAAAACACTTGGATAAATGGGATAGGAAAAGGCGCAGGAGAAAATAAACTTCCAGGTTTAGTTAATTTTGGTTTTCTATTAATCGAAGGAGAATCAATTCTTATGCATTTAGATAACAAAGGGATTATGTGCTCAACAGGATCTGCATGTTCATCAGATTCATTACAAGCATCACATGTTTTACTCGCACTTGGATTAAAACCTGAAGAAGCGCATGGTTCATTGCGCATAAGTTTAGGAAAAGAAAATACTGAAGAAGATATTGACTATTTCTTATCAGTACTGCCAGAAATAGTGGAAAAATTAAGAAATATGTCGCCTTTTAAAAACAAGGCGCAATTAAAAAGTTTCAAAGGCAATTCAACATGTCGTTAAAACTTAACAATACAAACATTAATAAATAATGAGATACACAAGAAATAAAGGTAAAATTATAAAAAAATCAATCATTATGTTGTCAGTTTTGTTAGCGATACTACTATTTCTGTTAGATTGTACAGAAACAATACACCCCGTACATATAACTAATGACAATCAAACAGATGAACAAACACAACTTAATAATCAGACAAACTCAGTTATTTCCCAATCAACAAAAAACTCATTGGAAAAAATTGAAGCTTTTTTAAAACTTGATGAAGGATTGGAATATAAGGCCCAGTATTCCATTTATACAAATAAAACTACTCTGCTCACAAATAGTACGTTTTATCAAAAAGGAAATAAATATTACTTAAACATTAACCCAATATTTAAATCAGAAGAAGGAATTAATGAAAATTATTCTGGTGGACATTTATTCCAGTTAATTAATGAAACATATATTTGTGAAGAAAAAGTAAATACTAATCTAACCTGTTATGTCCCTCCCCAACCTATTTTTTATCAAACAATATTATTAGTGGGAGATCCAGCATTACTATTGGAAGATGAGATAAACAAAAAAGGGATTGAACGTGTTTTTTCTAAAGATGATAATTATTCCTTTTATCAGGAAACTCATGCTGGCATAATGAGTAATTGCTTTCATGCAGATGTAGACCCGGGACAATATGGCTCTAGTAATATGTTTAAATTTTGTTTTGCACCTAATGGAGTAGTAACCTATTTCGCTCGCAAAAGTATTAATGAAGTACTTTTATCACAGGAATTAATATCTGTTTCTTATAGTGTTTCTGATAATATATTTAATTTACCTGTTGAACCTACGGAATATACCCAACCAAATTCCTAATTTCTTTCTCTTTTCTCAGGTATTTATCCTTAAATTATTTTTAGGAACTATGTTATATCTGAACACTAATATTTTTATAGATATATAACAAAATAATATATCTTTTAAATATTTTAGGAGATTAGAATGGAAAAATACAATAAAAAAGTAATGGATCATTTTTTGAATCCGCGCAATATGGGTAAAATGCAAAACCCAACAGTTACTGGTGAAGCAGGAAACGCAGTATGCGGAGACGTTTTATTTTTATATCTAAAAATAGAAAAGAATGAGGAAGGAAAAGACATAATCAAAGATGTTAAATTTGAAACATTTGGATGTGCAGCAGCAATAGCAACTTCTTCAGCGCTTACTGAAATAATCAAAGGAAAAACAATTGATGAAGCGCAAAGGGTTTCAAACAAAGATGTTGAAGAATATTTAGGTCAATTACCTTTAATTAAAAAACACTGCTCAAACTTAGCAGAAGATGCATTAAAAGATGCTTTGAAAAAATTAAAAGACAAAAAATAAAATTAAATCTTTTCATAAAATTCTTCTAAAGGTTTTCTCTTTCTTTCACCTTGTTTAATATCTGGATAACCTATTGGAATTACGAAGGGAATTAAATATTTGTCTGGAATATCTAAAACTTGTTTTATCTTATTTTCATCTATCACACCAACATAACATGTTCCTAAACCTAATTCAGTTGCTTTTAATACTAAAAATGTAGATGAAATCGTGCAATCAATAATAGCAAATTTTTTTCCCCTTTCTTCTGGGTCTGGATATGGTGTTGGATCAACAGCACAAATAAGAATAGAAGGTGCAGTATAAACAAAATCCTGTTTAAATGCTTGTTCTTTTTTTAACTTATCTTTTAAATCGTTTGAATTAATAATGTAAATTTTTTGTGATTGAGTATTTCTTGCTGTTGGTGCTAATCTAGCAACATTTATTAATTTTTTAATTAAATCATCGGGTATTTCATCTGATTTGAATTTTCTTACACTATATCTCGCATCTATAACTTTATCTAAATTCATAATATCAACTCCTACATATAGTTATAAAACTTAATATTTATATATCAGATTAACAAATTTTAAAATGTTTATTAGATAGGTGATTAAATGGTAAGTGTAGATAAAGAAAAATGTATAGGATGCGGCGCATGTGTAGCAGTATGTTCAGAAGTATTTGAATTAACATCAGAAGGAAAAGCAAAAGTAAAAGATAGTTATGCTGGTGGAAATGAAGAATGTATTGATCAAGCGGTTAGTATCTGTCCGGTTCAAGCAATTAAAAAGTTTTAATTTATCCGAGAATCTCATCAGCTATTTGATCTGGTTTGAAAGGAATAAGATCTTCGTATTCTTGTCCTACACCAACATAAACAACTGGTATATTTGTTGCGCGAGGTATGGAAATTGCATTTCCTCCTTTTGCATCACAATCTAATTTTGTTAAAATAACACCCTGTATTTTTACAGCTTGGTTGAATTCTTTTATTTGATCTATAACAGAATGCCCTGCTATACTCTCACCAATATAAATAGTTAAATCAGGTTCAATAATTCGTCCTAATTTCCTTAATTGATCTACTAAATTTTTGTTTGTTTCTTGTCTGCCTGCAGAATCAATTAAAACCGCATCTAAATTATTGGACTTTGCATGATTAACAGCATCATATGCAATAGAAGTTGGGTCTGCACCATATTTGCCTTTTATTACTTTTTTATTTAATCTTTCACCATGAATGCCTATCTGCTCAATGGCTGCTGCTCTAAAAGTATCTGATGCTGATAAAACAGAACTTAAATTATTATTTTCAAGAAGTTTTGATACTTTTGCAATTGTTGTTGTTTTTCCTGCACCATTGGGCCCTATAAATAAAATCTTGTACGGTTTTTTACCGTATTTTACTTTTTCTACTAAATCAAATCTATCTTCATGATCCATTATGTTAATTAAAGCTTGTTTTATTGATTCTCTAATTTGTTCTTCTAAGTCAGATTTATCTAATTCCTTATCCACTAAAGAAGTTCTTATCTCTTCTTTCAACGCACTTGCTACATCTAAATTAACATCACTTTCTAATAATGAAAGTTCTAATTCCTCTAATAAAGAATTGATATCTTTTTCTTTTATTTTAATTTTTCTTGAAATTAATCCTCTTAATCTACTTTCTAAACTTAGTTTAATCTTTTTATCTTGTTTAGGTTTAATTTCTTCTATTGGTTTTTCAATCTTTGGTTCTTGTTTAGGTTTTTCAATTTCTATTTCTTCGTGTTTTTCAATTACTTGTTTAATTTCTACTGGTTTTTCTTCTTCGTTTTCTTCAATTTTTTCTTTTTCTTTTGGTTCATCTTTTAATTCTTTATTTTCAATTTTTTCCTTTTCTTCTGTTGCTTCTTTCTCCTCAGTTTTTTTCTTTACTTCTTTCTTTTCTTTTGGTTTTTCATCTTCTTGTGTTTTAGTTGTTTCTTGTTTTTTTGGTTCTTGCTGTTTTTCTGGTGCATTGTCTAGTGTTTCCTCCTCTTTTGAGTCTTCATTTATCTCTTCAATCTCTTCTTTAATCTCTTCCTTCTGTTTTTCTTCTTCTTTTTTTGTTAATTTATTAACAAACCCACTTAATTTATCTTTAAGAAGACCAAACATTAATACCACCAATTACTCTTTTTCAGATTCTTGTACATTTTTACTCAAATCTTGTAGTTTTTGTATTAAATTTTGGAATTCTTTACTCATTTTTTCTAATTCTGTTGAATATATGTTTATATCTGTGTCTAATTTTTCTAAAACTGCGTTTGCATCCTGTTCTGAGAATAATCCATTAGAAAAAGCTGCTATTACCTTTTTTGAATCTTTAATTTCTACTTTTGCGAAAATACCTGCGCCTAATGGCAATAACGCAGTTTTTGAGTTTTCTAAATTAACAACTGCTTCTTTAGACATCATTAATTCCTGTAATGCTTGTTCTATTTGTTGAATTGTATTCTGCATTTGTCTTGCCTGATACTCATACATTTGCATTTCATATGCAATTTTATGTTTTCCTTCTTCATTCATAATTACACCTTTTCTACTTTATCAATTTTTATTTGGGTTCTTTTTAATTTTTGATGTTTTGAACCAAAAAATTTGTATATTTTTTCTGTTGCATCAAATTCTCCTTTTGCTTCAATCCCTTTTTTAAAGGTTCTACTTTCTCTACCCAACTTTATTGTACCTATAATATTATATTTCATAAATTTCACCTCATATCAATTCTAATCCCTCTTGGATTCTTTGTAATTCAAATCCAGTTGTTAAATCTCCTACAACACAGCCTTTGGAATTTGCAACAAGACATAATCCCACAAAATATGATCCTGTGTTTGCAGTACTATTTATTCCATTTACTTTAAATATTTCTTCTAACTCTTTTAATTGCGTTTCTCGTATATCATTATATACTACAAATCCTTTATTTGTTACTGCGCAAAGACTACCTACTACTTCATAACCTTTGATATCTATGGGAACTAGATTAATCCCTAAAAATTCACTGAATCTGTCTGCTTCTTCTTTTGGAATATTTTTATTAATTATTCCTCCTTTATCATTTATTGATAAATTATTGCCAATCGCATTAAACTTTCCTTCAGATACATATACATTTAAATTCAATTTTTTTAATTCTTCTAATTCAACATCAGAAATCAAAGAAGGAACAATAATTCCATTTGAATTCAAAACTGCATATATTCCTAAAAGCCCTGTACCTCCAATTGATACTTTTTTTGTCTCCACTCCTAAAGTATTTTGTATTTTTTCTACTAGTTCATCTGGCATGTGTTTTGCAACTAAGCAAATACTGTCATTTGCTATTGCATAAACACCAATGAATGGGTTGCCATATACGCTTGCTTTTGTGTTTCTCATATTAATCTACTTCTTTAAATCCTTAATCATCTCTTTTTTTGGGGCTGCTGCTATTTTTTGTTCTCTTTGTATTTCCTTCTCTAACTCTTTTTTCTTTTCATCTGCTTTTATCTCTTCTTCTGTCCTTTCATCTTCTTTAGGCTTTGGTTTTTCTTTTGGTTTTTCTATTTTTTTCTCTACTTTTTCATCTATCAATCTTGCAATTAATTTATCTCCTTCTTTAGTTACCTTAATTTTTATTTTTCTTGGCGGTTTTTTAATTCCTCTTTGCCAGATAGTTGAATTTACAGCCTCACTTAAAAAAACGTGATCTATTGTTACTTTCATGTGTTTTGCTAAAAATTCCCGTATTACTTTAATCGCTTTTGGAACTCTTCTTGGTCGTGGAACATCAAAAACTTTTCTTAATGGTATTGTATATACTCTTTCTATATCTGTCATTTTTCTCACCTTCTTTTATTTTTTCCTCTCCTTATTTTTGGTTCTGTTTGTTTCTTATTTAATGTTGAACCGACTTTAAGGCTGTTTCTTCTCCAATGTCTTCTTTCCTTATTCTGTACTACTTTTCTATTTGTTTTTGCTACTACCCATACAGGCATTCTCCTATTCTGCTTTTTTGCTTTTACAAGAATGTCTTTTTCATCTTTATTTTTTATACTTCCCATAAATATCACCTTTTTATTTCAAACTTGGGTTCATAATTACTTCTTAAAGACTGCAATATTTCAATTATTTCATCTTCTTTTAATCTTTTTTTAATTTCATTTATGTTTTGTAATAACAAAGCTACTGTTGAAAAATATAACTTTTCATTGCTTAGTCTTACATTCATAAGTCTTTCATATGCTTTAGGTTCTAATATTCTATTTATCTTTACTTTTATTTGTTGCTCTTTTCTTATCTTTTCTTGCAGTTTCTCTTTATCTATCATTATTGTCCCTCTGCAACCTGTTTTGCAATATTATCTAGGAATTTTTTCCCTTTACCTGTTATAACTCTGCCTGTTTTTGCTTTTTTTATAAATCCTTGTTTTTCTAATTCTTGTAGTCCTCTCCTAATTATTGCTCCGCCTGCATCATAATGTTTTGAAGGTCTTCTACCTCTATTTTTTTTTCCTCCATAGTGAGTTCTCAATCTATTAACACCTACTGAAGGAGTAGTATATGCCTGTCTCAACAAAGATGCCATTCTAATATACCAAAAGTTTGGTTGATCTGGTCTCCTTTCAACATGAGCTCCAGATTTAACATATTTAATAAATTCTGGTCTTTCTATGCCCATCTTTTCCAATTCGTCTGCTGCTTGTTCTATAAGCTTTCCTGGTTGTACATCAAATACAGTTACCATTCATTTCACCTCATTTCCATTATCTTCTAAGAAACTCAAAATCAGCTGGAAAATCTCAACTGGAAATTGCTTTGTGGATTAAACTCCTAACCACTAACTTTGCCTGGAATGTATATTCTTATTAAAAGAAGGATATTTAAAGCTTTCTTTCTGTGTCACAAGCTTTGCAAATATAAATATCTGGTAGTTTTGCGCATTTTTTAATTTCTAGCGTTTTTCCTTTTATCCATAAAGTATGGCATTTCTTACAAAATAGCTTTTTTTGCTCCTTTGTTAAGCGCAAATTAACTTTTGTTCTTATTTTATCAACTAATTCTAAATATCGTTTAGATCTTTCAGGATGTTTATCAAACTCCTCTTGCGCTAACTTAAATAGAATTTCAATCCTTTCCTGCGCTATTTTTTGTTTATTCATTTTTATCACAAATAGAAAATGGGCCAGGGGAGATTTGTTCTACCTGTTTCTTTCTTTTTGGTTGAGATTTTTCTTTCTTTTTAAAGAAAGAAAAAGGTCATTGAACTCCCGGCCACCGGTTAGCTTAGAGCTATATAATGCCCACAAATTAATGTGCAAACATCATAGGTCATATAAGACCGGCGCTCCAACCATTTTAGGTCTTGGTTGAAATAATATTTTCAACACAAAGCTGACTAAGCTACTGGCCCATAAATAATTTTTGTACTAATATTGTTATTGCACATCTTTAAAAAGATTTTTACTGCTTAGAAACTCTTTTAAAAGGGATTAATTAAATAATAATTGTATGGTAGACTTAGGAAAAGGACTTAGAAACGCATTAGCTAAAATAACAGGCGCATCAATAGTTGATGAAAAAGCAGTTAAAGAACTAGTAAAAGAACTACAAAGAGTCCTTATTTCAAATGATGTAAATGTAAAACTTGTTTTTGAATTAACAAAAGAAATTGAAAAAAAAGCATTGGATGCAGAACTTTTAAAAGGACTTTCAATGCGTGAACATGTTGTAAAAGTAGTTTATGAAGAATTAGCAAATTTATTAGGTAAAGATTACAAACCAGAATTAAAAAAACAAAGAATAATGGTACAAGGATTATTTGGTAGTGGAAAAACCACTTCAGTCGGTAAAATGGCATTATTTTATAAGAAAAAAGGTTTATCAACTGCGTTAATTGCATGTGATGTAGAAAGACCTGCAGCTTATGAACAATTAGAACAATTATCTAAACAAGTTAATTGCGCATTTTATGGAATTAAAGGAGAAACAGATGTTAAAAAAATAATTAAATATGCGTTAGAAAAAACAAAAGAAGATATTTTAATTTTAGACTCAGCAGGAAGAAGTGCATTTGATGAAAGACTAACTGAAGAACTTAAAAAAATAGTTGATGCATATAATCCAGATAAAAAATTCTTAGTTATATCCGCAGATATAGGTCAAGTTGCTGGAAAACAAGCTGAACAATTTAATAATTCAGTAGGAATAGACGGAGTAATAATAACAAAAATGGATGGTAGTGCAAAAGGAGGCGGTGCATTAAGTGCAGTCTCAGTTTCAAATTCTAATATAGCATTTATAGGATATGGAGAAAAAATGGAAGATTTAGAACCTTTTGATTCTAAAAAATTCGTTGGCAGACTTTTAGGTTTCCCAGATTTAGAAACATTAATGGAAAAAGCAAAAACAATTGCTGAAGAACAACAAATGGATCCTGAAAAATTACTGGAACAGGAATTAACTTTGAAAACATTTTATGAACAATTAAAAGCAGCAAAAAAAATGGGTCCCTTAGGAAAAGTATTAGGTATGATGGGTGCACCTGATGTACCAAAAGAATTTGTTGAACAAAGTGAAGGTAAAATGAAAAAATATGAATCTGTTATTAATTCCTTAACAGAAGAAGAAAAAAACGACTATAATTTATTGAAAAAAAGTAGTACAAGAATACAAAGAATATCAAAAGGAGCGGGTGTTTCTGTTGAAGATGTTAAAACTCTGTTAAGAGAATTTGAAAAAGCAAAAAAAATGATGAACCTGTTTAAGAAAAATCGTGGTATGCGCGGAAAAATAGAAAAAATGATGAAATCAGGCAATTTCAAACTACCTGGAATGTAAAATAAAAAAAATTAGGAGAAGAAATTATCTTTTTCTTCTTGCGCTTTCTTTTTCAATTAATTCAGATAAAGTTTCTTTTCTTATAAATCTTCTTCCACCAATTTTCTCATGTGGAATTCTTCCTCTATCCAATCTTCTTTCAAATGCATTTCTTTTAATTTTTAACCCATTTTTAGATAATTCCTTTATTGAACCTGCAACATCATAATAATTATCTGCTACATGTGTTAAGCTATCTATTGCATCTCTTGGAATCCATCTTTGAGTTCCTATTTTTACTGAAGGAATTGATCTTTTTTCTACTCTGCCTATAAATGCTCTAAAGTTAATATTTTCGTGTTTTTTTAAAGTAGTATATGCTTGTCTTACTGTATAAAATTTGTTGTATAACTGAACCCAGTCTTGTAAAACTAATGAAGGGATGTATCTTTTTCTGCCAACTTTTACAGAATATAAACTTTTTCTTTCAATTCTGCCACCAAATGCCCTAAATGAAATTTCAACACCACTTTTTTTAACTTTATCAAATGCTTCTTCTAAAGTGTATAATCCTAATCCTTTTAATTTTCTTTTTTCTGCTCTTCTTTGTTTTTGTAAATCTTGTGCAGTTTTAACAACTGTTGCTACATTTAAATATAATTCTTTTTCTCTATCTTTTCTTTCTTTTTTTATTTTTGCAGGTTTGATTCGCTTAAGTTTTTCAACTTCTAAATCTTTTTTCATTTTTTTTAATTCAATTACTTTTTTACGTGGCATAAATTTCACCCCTAATACACAATATTATTGTATCACACACTCTTTTTAATACTTTGTATTTCTTCAGTATACTTTATATATCTTTCTGCTAACTATTCTAATATGATAGACTTATTCTATACAAATTTAACAATGAACTATGAAATCCTAAGAATATTATTTGCAGTAATTGGAACATCTATATCTGCATATTTTGATATTTTTAATAAAAAAAACATACCTGATTTAGTACTTTATATCTTTCTTGTATTATCTTTAATAATTGTTTTTATTGATTTCAATCTAACATTAATAATATATTCAATTGGATGTGCGCTTATTGTTGGTATAATAGGTTATTTATTTTATAAAGCAGGACAAATAGGGGGAGCTGATGTTTTTATATTGTGCTCTTTAGCATTATTGTTGCCCGTACAACCAAAACTATTTGGGAATACTAGTAATATCAATTTACCCTTCATTTTTTCAATAATTTCAGTAGCAGGATTTGTATTTATCATATATGTACTGTTTAAGTACACGCCTATGGTTCTTAAAAGAAAAGAAAAAATTGAATTAAAAAGAATAATTTATTCTTTACCGCTTATTTGTATTTTTTTAATATTTATATTGCTGTCAAAGAAGATAGATTTACCTGCAATATATTTAATTTTGATTGGTTTTTTAATTTGTGTTTCTATATATTTTTCAATATTTAAAGAACGTTTTATGAAAACATTAATAGAAAAAATACCTTTAAATAAAATAGAAAACGAAGATGTTATTGCAATTGAGTATATGAATAAGAAAATTGTTGAAAAATACAATATACCTAGGGTAGTCTCTAGTTCTGATTTAAAAAGATTAAAAAACGCAAAAATTTCAAAATATCCTGTTTATACTAAATTGCCTATGTTTGTCCCATTTATATTAATTGGATTGTTATTTTCATTATATTTTGGAAGCCTTTTATTCTTATTTTAAATAAATAAAAACCCTAATATCAAACCTATAATTGCACAAATAATATTGGTTGTCATTTTTGTTCCTATGCCTTTTTCTTCAAAAACCCCAAATATGGAATCAACAACAGATCCCGAAAATCCAATCCCCCCTATTAAAAGAACACTCCATAAGTTATATTCTTCAAAAAACAATAATGCAGACATACCTATCAATAGTGCTCCTACTAAAGACATCCATGTTCCAAATAAACTAATTGCTCCGCTTGTTCCTCGTTTTGTTTTCTTAAAATCTCTAAGATCTATTGGATCCTCTCCTAAAATTCCTAATTCAGATGCAAATTTATCAGACATTACTGCTGCTACTGCACCTATAAATGCTCCGGGAGAAATTAAAGCTCCAATTAAAGGAATAAATCCATTTGCAAAAACATTTTCCCATCCTCTTTCATGTTCATAAACACCCATGGATTTTTTATCATAATACCTGTATTTAGTCACTAACACAGCTAATACAAAAAATATTAACATAATAACTAAATAAAAAATATCAATGATCGCTAGCACCATACCCAATATTAATGCTAACACAATCGCTTTTGAATCTAATAATAAGGTTTTTCTAACATTTGAACCTTTTTCTTTTCTTGTCATTTAATCACTTTCTTATAAGTTTATTTCCGTTAAATTCAAATATGTTTCCTAAAAACTTTTCAATCACCAGTATATTGCTTTTTGCATGTTCTGATAATTCAGATATATTTAATTCACTTCTTTTATTACATAATGCCAAATAAATTAATATCTGATCTACCAAATATTTATCTAAACTACTATTAAATCCTTTGAATTCATTAATTGTGTCTTTTGCTATCTTTTCTGCAGGAAACCCTATTTTTCCAAGTCCTGTTGAACCTTTATATCTGGTATATACAGTTATGCAATTACCAGTAGAAGATGAATCTTTTATTATTTTAATATTTTTTGTGTATCCTTTTAATACTTCTATTTCTCTTTTTGCTATATGATCTGGTAAATTACACAATAAAATTTCTGTTTTAATTTCTTCTTTCTTATCTTCAAATCTTAATGATTTTATATATTTAACAGGCCAAATATATATTTCAACCTCTCCTCCTCCTTTTGGATAAAAACCATAAGATAAACAATTAATCTTTGCCTTAATCCCTATTTCTTCTAAAACTGGTAAAAATACTTTTTGTATATATGTAATAGTTGGTGCAAGCGGAACATGTGTACCTCCCTTTATGTTTATTTTTAATTCAGAAGTTATAGAAAAAGCAAGAGGCAATATAGTTTGGATAACCAACCCAATTGCTCCGGCTGTTTGAATGTCAAAAGAGTAATTTTTTGATATTATATTTCCGGGAATAAATATTATCTCCTGACTCCCAAAATATGCTCCTTCTACATCTGCATTACAAATTTCTTTTAATGAATTAATACACATTAAATGCTGATTCTTTAATCCTGGTTTTGGTCTATTTTTACGTATGTTAAAAATTCTTATGGGTTTGTTTAATATTACACTTAAAGATAAAGAAGTTCTTAGTATTTGACCTCCTCCTTCTTGTCCATCGATTTCAATAAAATTCATACATTTCCCCCATATATAGAAATAGGCCAGCACGTGCTTACACGCGCTGGCAAGGCGACCAGTTTCCCACCAATTCTTAGAAGACGGAAGAGCAAATTTTATTACAATAGCATAGTATTTAAACCTTTTGGTTGCAATAATCTTCTACAATGGTGATACTATGGAAGGAAGTGAAGATAAACAAAGGATCCAAGAAGTGGAAAATGAAAAAAACAAGTTAATTGAGGAGGCTAAAAAAATCAATAAACGGCTTCATTACAAAAGTTTAGAACTTAAGGCATTACAACCGTTTATTGTGGAGAATAAAAATATAAGGGCAGGTCCGTATAGAAAAGAACTAAGGATGCTTGAATTTAAAGTTTCTACACAAGCATACACTCCAAAAATAGAAAGAGAACTTCTAAAAAAAATTAAAGAAGTAAAAAAACATTTGGATGAAACAATGAGAGTAGAACAAGCTAGAAAAAAGGCTATGTTAGTTGAAAAAGATATATTTGAAATAAACAAGAAAAAAGAAGAAATAGATAAAAAATTAAGTGAAATAAGGGAAGAAATGAATTTATTAAGAGAAAAAATCAAAAAAAGGAGAGAAGAAAGACAACAACAGCACCAACAAAAACCAAAAATAAAAAATGAGTATACTTCACATAAAAAATCAGATAAGTACTTAAGTTTAGAAGAAATCGTTGAAATACATGGAAAAGAATAAATAATCTGTTTTCCTAATATTTTGATGAAAATATCTGGCTTTTTACTAAACATAGACTATAGTTCAGAAGATATAACTCTTTGGATTAAAACAAAAACTGGAACTGTAAGGATTACAGATACATATGATCCCTATTTTTACTTAGACGCACCACAAAATGTTATCAAAGATATTGAACTATTTAAAATTCTTTACAATGGAGAACCTATACAAATTAAGAATTATGAAAAAATAAGATACTGGGTAAAAGGAAAAGAAAAAGAATTATTTAAAATATACTGTTATTCTCCTTCTCATATCCCATTAATTAAAAAAGCACTAGAAGATTTTCAATGTTATGAATATAAAATTAGATTTATACAAAGATACTTAATTGATAAACAATTATGGCCACTTAAATCATATGAATTTATATATTCTAATAAAATAGATAAAATAGTTCCAATAGACGAAGAAGAAAATTTTAATATATTAGCATTTGATATTGAAACATATAATCCTTCGGGTATTCCAAATGAAAAAAAAGATCCTATAATCATGATAAGTTACGCAGATCAGAAAGAAGCAAAGGTTTTAACATTTAAAAAGATAAATAGAGAATTTGTAATAACATACACTAATGAAGAAAAAATGCTCGAAAGTTTTTGTAACATTTTAGAAGAAAAAGATATTGATTTAATTTTAGGTTATAATATAAATCAATTTGATCTTCCATATTTAAGAAAAAGAGCAAGAGTTTTAGGATTGGATTTAACTTTAGGAAAAGAAAATCTTGAGATTTTAGTTAAAAAAAATGGATCAAATACAAAAATAGAAATACCTGGGAGGATTCCTGTTGATTTATATCCAGTAGCTAGATTTTTGAGCAATATTGGGGCAGTTAGAATTACAAGATTCACTTTAAAACGGGTTTATCATGAACTTATTGGTGAAAAAAGTGAAACAAAGGAACTTGTAAAAAAAGAAGATATTTGGAAAATGTGGAATAATGAAAGAGAAAGAGACATACTTGCAGATTATTCATTAGGAGATTCAAAAGCAGTAATAGAAATATCCAAACATTTATTACCTGTTGAAATAGAACTAGCCAAAGTATGTGGTTTAACTTTGGAAGAAACTGCTTCTTCAGCAACAGGCAGACTTGTTGAAAGTTTATTAATGCGTAAAGCACATGAACGAAATGAAATAATTCCAGAAATACCAAGACACCATGAAGTATTAGAAAGACAAAGAAATCCTATAAAGGCTGCATACGTTAAAATTCCAGAACCTGGAATTTATATTAATATTGCAGTTTTTGATTTTAGAAGTTTGTATCCTTCTATTATTATTTCACATAATATAGATCCATTTACTTTGAATTGTGATTGTTGTGAAAATACACATGTTTCTCCATTAGGGCATAAATTTTGTAAAAAAAGAAAAGGGATAATCCCTGAAACTCTAGAAGAATTAATAACTAAAAGAATTAAATTAAAAAAAGAAATGAAAAAATTAACAAAAGATTCAGAAGAATACAATAAAATATTTGCTAGACAATGGGCATTAAAGATTCTTGCAAATAGTTTTTACGGTCAGACAGTATATCCAAGAGCAAGATGGTATTCAAGAGAATGTGGCTCTAGTATCACTTCATGGGGGCGACATTATATTTTATCAACAATTGAAAAAGCAGAAAAACTAGGATTTGACGTTTTATATTCAGATACAGATTCAATACTTCTAATCCTTAAAAATAAAACAAAAAAAGAGGCACTAGAATTTATGGAATCAATAAACAAAGAACTACCTGGAAATATGGAATTAGAATTAGAAGACTTTTATCCGAGAGGAGTATTTGTAAGTAAAAGAACTTCAGCAACAGGTGCAAAAAAGAAATATGCATTGATAGATGAAAAAGGGATGATAAAAATAAGAGGTTTTGAATTAGTAAGAAGAGACTGGTCCAAAATAGCAAAAAAAACCCAAATGGATATATTAAAAGCAATATTACAAGATGGAGATAAAGAAAAAGCAGTCAAAATTGTTAAACAAACTATTCAAGAATTAAAAGAGGGTAAAATACCTTTAGAAGATTTAGTTATTTACACCCAATTACAAAAAAATATTCATTCTTATGCGATTAAATCACCAGAAGTAAGCGCTGCTAAAAAAGCAATAAAAAGAGGTAAAAAAATAGAAAGTGGTGCATTAGTTGGGTATATAATAACAAAAAACGGCAGTTCAATATCAGATAAAGCTGAATTATTAGAATTTGCTGAAGATTATGATCCTGAGTATTATATTAATAAACAAATTATGCCTGCTGTTTTAAAGATATTAAAAGAATTGGGATACGAAGAAGACGAATTAAAAGCTAAAGGCAAACAAATAGGGTTAGATAGTTTTTTTTAAATGTTATTAAATATTATTAACTCTTTTTTTCTCTTTCTTGTTTTTTAGCTTGTGCTATTTGCATATCTATAAGATATGAAAACGTATATTGTGCATCTTGTTCATTTAAATAAAGCGACTTTTGAGCATATTGATCATCTCCTGAATAAATAAAAACTGCTGTTCCCCCTCGTATTTTATCAATAATATATTTAGATTCTCTATCATCAATTGAAGGACAGCCATGACTACAGCCTAACCTATACTTCCCGTCTGAATAATTCATTGGTTCTCTAGAATATTTTGCTCCATGCATTACTATTCCGCGCCTTTGCATATTATTATTAACTTCTTCTAATCCAATCAAAATTAATGAATATCCATTTTTTTCACTATTATATGTCCAACCAGAGTTACTGCAAGTCCCATACTGGACTTATTATCATTAGGTATGTTTGAGAACTCTGCCATTTCTGATTTTTCAGTCTTTTTTGCCCCATGTGAAACATATAATACATTCTCTATCTTCTTATTCTCCATATTTAAAACAAATAATCTTTTTTCATAAGAAGGCAAAGAATAATCAATTATAGTTAAAAAATCTGATCTTGTTATCTCTCCTAGTTTTAATCCATTTAAATATGCAACAATTGCTTGTTCAAAACATTCAAAACTTAATCCTTGTTCCTGTGCATTGAACTTCTCATACTCTTGTCTTATCCAATAAGTAACTGACTTCTTTCCTTTTTCTAAAAAATCTTCTATTGTATCTACATCCACAATGTGCGCTGCACTTTCTAAAGTATCTGTAGATACAAAAGTCCTATCTGTATCTGTAACAGAGGGTTGGAATATTTCTGTTTCAATTTGTGACGAGATATCAAAATTCTCTTTTGGCAAGTATCCTTCTAAAAACTTTGGGACCAATTTTATCCTCTGTTCAGTCAATTGAGTATATCTATTTTCATTATCTTTTAACATCTTCTCAATTTTTTCTTTTGCCCAAACAGTACTTATACTAGAAATAAGAACTTCAATTGTTTCTTCTTGTTTAAAAGATTCTATCGCAGTATTAACAATGTTTTTTCCGTTTGCATATCCTTCTAAATACCAAACATATGCAATTACTTCTAATAATTGAGTTCTTTTTGGTTCTCCCATATTTTCTAAATCGAGATTTGATTTTATAATGCTATCTTTAGCTCTCCAAAATGCCTCATGTAATAAATCTCTTTTTCCAATAGGTATATTCAAATACTTTCCAAAATTATTCATCAATTCTAATTCGTGTTTAGTTAAAGTGGCTGTTACTTTACTTTCCCAATAAGTTTGTTTAATATGCCCCATACAATTAATGTATTAGTTTCTATTTATAAATATTTCAGATTAAAAAATAGGTATGGAAAAAGAAGAAGATATTAAAAATTACATAAAAGCAGGACAAATAGCAAACAAAATTTTAAATAACAGTAAAAAAATGATTATCCCAGGAGAATCTTATTTAGATATAGCTGAAACTATTGAAAAAATGATAATTGATGAAGGAGGCAAACCTGCTTTTCCTACAAATATTAGTATTAATGAAAATGCAGCTCATTACACACCAAAAATTAATGATAATAAAATTTTAGAGGATAATGATTTAGTTAAAATAGATTTTGGGATACATATAGGAGGTTGTATTTCAGATAATGCGTATACTATTGATTTAAGTGGCGAACATGCAAAATTAGTTGAAGCATCAAAAAATGCATTAGATGCAGCAACATCATATATGAAAGCTGGAAGAAAGGTTGGAGATATCGGAGAAATAATAGAAAACGAAATTAAAAAAATGGGTTTTAAACCAATTGAAAATTTAACCGGACATATGCTTAAACCATATTTATTACATGCAGGTGAAATAATTCCAAATATTAAAACAGACGATGATTATATTTTAAAAGAGGGAGATATTTTTGCAGTTGAACCTTTTGCAACAAATGGTTACGGAGCAGTAAAAGAAGGTTTAGATTTGGAAATATATTCTTTAGCTGAAATGAAAAATGTTAGAATGAGACAATCAAGACAAGTTTTAGCGCACATAATCCAAAATTATTTTGCTTTACCATTTGCAAGGAGATGGTTATCTCCTGTAATAAATTCACAAATAGCATTAAGCGCAGCATTAAGAGAATTAACAAGAAGTGGGATATTAACTACTTACCCAGTTCTTAAAGAAGTTGATAATGGATTAGTATCACAAGCAGAACATACTGTTATTATTGAAAAAGATTCTGTAAAGATTTTATTGTGAACTCAAAAGATAATTAATAATCAGAATATTGAAATTAATTTTCATTTTACGTACTCTTTATACTGTATACCAAATAACTCATAGATATATTTTACAAAGTCTTTTTCTTTATTATCAGAGTCATATTTTTGTAAAACTAAATAATAATACATTTTTTCATCATTAAATATATTTATCAAAGGATATTCTGCGTTTAACATAATAAAATTCATTAAAAGTCTTGCTACTCTTCCATTTCCATCTCCAAAAGGATGAATTTTCACAAATTTTAGGTGCATTAGAGAAGCTAATTCAATTATATGAAGTTTATTTTTGTTTATATTATACCACCCTATTAATTCGAACATGAGTTTTGGTAATTCTTGATACTTAGGACAAAAATAATTACCTACTTTCACATCATAAATTCTAAATTTTCCAGCATCCTGCATAAGCCCATTCATTTCTATTTTATGGAGCTTTAGTATAAACTCTATACTTATATCCTCTTTATACATAAATAAATAATCAATACACTGTTTCATATTTTTTATTTCTTTTACATCTCTTTTCTTTGTTTCTAATCCTTTAATTTTTTTACCTTTTAATACTTCTTCAGTATCTTTAAGAGATAATGTATTCCCTTCTATTGCATTTGTGTTATAAATAAAACTTATTAATTTCTGTTTCTCAGTTTTCCATAACGTTTTATCAATTTTATATTTTTTAGAATATTCTTTTTTTATTTTATCAACAATTTTCAATTGTCGTTTAGTCAGATAATGCTTTATTTTAATTTTCGTTTTCTTCTTTTTCAAATATTTCTCTATATCTTTTGGGATTTTTGTCCCAAGATATTTTCTCTTTTTCTTAAACTTCCCATTAACTCTTTTTGTTTTAGTAAGATAGTAATAAATGTTACCGTTTATTTTTTTCTTTTCAATATATGCCATTTTATCAAATTTATTGGGGGCACAAAGCTTAAAAGCGTTTAGGGGGCACGGAGACTACCAAAAGTATTATAGTCACCAGTTCCTGGAGCTCTGATAATTAAACAATGTTTAACAATCAACAAACTTTCTAGATTTTTTTAAAAAATCTGTGAAATTTTTTCTTTTTTCATAAATTTCTTGTAATCCATATACTACTGGTTTTCCGTTTATTAAATATAAATCATATTCTTTATAAGAAGAAAATGGATACTTAAATATGTGCTGAATTTTTTTATCATTTAAGATAATCTTTGGAACCATTTCACTTAAATGCCATATTTTATTTGGTGCTTCAAATTTAGAGATATCATCTTTTGGAAATATCTTTTTCCACTTATCAAAATAAATAAAATGTAATAACTCATGTATTGTAATTGCTTTCATATTTTTTATATTTTCTTTATAGTATAAATCAAATGTTCTTTTTTCTAAATATCTTGGCATATTGGATTTAAAGATATTCTTGCTTGAATTATTTTATCTTCTCTCAACCAATTAGTTTCAATAATTTCGGAAAATGCAATCATTATTTCATCATTAATTTTATCCCATTCTTTCTGAAAAATCATTATTTTTTTATTTAAAAGAGAACTATTTTTATGAAACTCATTTGTAAAAAAAGAAGATACAACTTTTTTCCTTTCTTTTTTAGTTCTACAATCTTTTAATTCATTTTTTAATTGAGGATATACTGTAAATATGGTTTTACTCCATTTTGTTGTATTTTCAAAATTCAAAAATGTATTGATTACATCAATAGATTCATCTAACGGACAAACAATAAATTTAACTTTTGGGATAACCATATATTTTTTAAAACAACAAAGAGTTTAAATCTTTAAATAATTTTTATCCTCCCTTTATACCAGATGTATTTAACTATTAAAATACTGAAGGTAGGGCATAACTTTTGAAACAAACTAATTTTAAAGAGATAAAAGGTAGGGCATAACTTTAAAAAGAAGTAGATTTATATTATAAATATGGTATATTTAAAGAAACGAACAGTTAAGGGAATAGACTACTATTATGCAGTAGAAAACAAAAAGCTTAATGGAAAAATTGTACAAAAAAATGCATATTATTTTGGAAATAAAAAACCAAATAAATATGAATGGCAAGCTGTTGTTTATGCTCTTAAAAATAAAGATGTTTTTAATCCAAAAAAACATGAGATAACTAAAGATCAGATCAAAAGAATAATAGAAATAAACAAAAGAATGCAAAAAGATTTTAAAGAAATGTCAAGGAGTGAAAAAGACAATTTTAATGAAAAATTTTATAATGAATATATTTACAATACAAATTCTATCGAAGGTTCAACTTTAACTAAAAAAGAAACTTATTTTGTCACACATGATAATAAAGGAATTGAAGGAAAAGATTTGAAAGAAATATATATGGCTAGAAACTTAAATTATGCAATAAAATTTATAAAGGATTACAAGGGAGATTTAACTCTAAGATTTATTAAGAAATTACATAGTATAATACAAGAAAATATTCAACCAAAAGAAGAATTAGGAAAATATAAAAAAAGACAAAATTACATTATTGGAAATGATTTTATACCTACTCCTCCCGCATTAGTTAAAAAAAGAATGATGAGTTTAATAGGATGGTACGGGCATAACAAAAAGAAATATTCTCCTTTTGAATTAGCATGTATATTCCATATAAAATTCGTAAGCATCCATCCATTTATAGATGGAAATGGAAGAACAGCAAGATTAATACATAATTTCATTTTAGAAAAAAATGATATTATACCCATTATTTATAGAACAAAAACAAAACAAAAATATTATTCAGCTTTAAAAAATGCACAAATGCACGGATTGCATAAACCATTTATAGATTACTCGTTTGAAGAATTCATAAATACTTACGAGGGATATTAACAAATTTCTTTGATAATTGTTTCTTTTTCAATAATTCTATCTATTCTTATAGTATCAGTTGATGTACTTGTTTTATCTTCTCCTATTAATACTCGTATATACATATTTTCCCCTCCTGAAATATCACCTACTAGCGTATCAACTTTGATATCTTTTCCTCCTGTGATATCTCCAACCATTGCATCTAAATCAATATTTGAACCATTTGTTATATCCCCATAAAGTTCATTAGCAGTAATATCTTCCCCTCCGGTAATATCTCCAGTTATCTTTTCTGCTTCAATTCCTTTCCCACCTTTAATATCTCCTTCAATTTCTCTTGCTTTAATAGAACCTGAAACTATATCTCCCCGAATATCTGGACTTTGTTTATTAAACATATTTCCAATATGACTTAAAAGATGGTTTGGATTTAAATTACCGAAATCAATCATACCAAATGCAAATAAAATAGAAAAAAGAAAAACAATTACTACAACTCCTAAAAAAAATTTAAACATATTTGTAATCATAGATTAATTTATAAATGGAAAACTATAAAAAGGATATTAGCATGGGCTCGTAGCGTAGTTTGGTAGCCTTTCTTTTCTTAAAAGAAAAGAAATCCTTGAAAAAATGGAAATTGGCTGAATAAATAACGCGCTTGGCTTCGGACCAAGAGATCGTCGGTTCAAATACACTTTTTTCTTTTTTAAAAAAAAAGAAAAACCTGTACTAAAAAGAAAAAATGATGAAACTCCGGCCGGGCCCGCTTTATATTTCAAAAAATTTAGTTTTACTTATTAAAATATACAAACATAATAAAATGATTAATACTAATCCCCAAAATAGTTCAAAAAAAGTATTTAAAGCAATTATATAACTTATCCAAATTAATAACACAAAAATCCAAAACCTTGCAAATTTTCTTTTAAATACGGCTATTGAAGCACTAAATAAAATAATCACTATCGCCATTAACCCTTTATATAATGGTTCAATATCCCAGTATTGAATATAAGTCATTATTGATGCACAAGTAGATAAAACAATATTAATTACAATTACTTGAAGATGATTTAACAATTCTCTTTCTTTTTTTCTCCAATTAAAGAACACTTCTTCTTCCATTCTTGCACCTTTTTTGAAATACTTAATATTTCTTCATTAGTAAGTTTAAAAACTCTTTTGTCCCTATTCTCTATTTCCTGTATTTGTTCTTCAATACATTTTTTAGAAATTTTGATATCATAACATGAATCCAATAATGCATTTTTAAGTGTCTTTTTCTTATGATTAAATAAGTATCTGATTATCTCTTCTGTTTTAAAGTCTATATTTATCTCTTTTTTTTCTAAAATTATAACTATTGAATCAACTTTTGGTTTTGGGTTAAAATTAGATTTATCTACTATAAATTTAGTATTAATGTTAAAATACATTTGAGATATGAAACTTAAAAAACCATATTTTGTTGACCTTTCAGTTTCAATTAATTTCAAAACAAATTCTTTTTGAAACATCAAAACAGCAGTATTAAATTTAAATTTTCTTAAATGAAGTAAAATATCTGATGAAATATAATATGGGACATTTCCAATAATAATATCAACTTCTCTAGGGGGAAATTTAAGAAAATCCCCACATAATATTAGCACATTCTTTTTTTTCTGAAATTTTTGTTTTAATAAATCACAAAATTTCTTATCTTTTTCAACACCTATAACTTTTTTTGCCTTTTCAGAAAGAAGTTCTGTTAATCTACCATCGCCTGCGCCGATTTCAAGAACAATTTTGTTATTAATATCTACCAACTTTATTTCTTTTTTAAGAATTTTAGAGTTAACAAAAATTTGCCCTAATTTTTTATTTTTTTTCATTAAAACCTACTCTCCTTTGTGATAGGAGGTTTAGAAAATAAATAATATTTAGTTGTGTGTTTTATTTCATCTAATATGCGTATAACAAGAATATGAATCGGATCTGGTATTAAGGAAACTCTTTCTTGAATATCCTTAAAAGATTCAAATAATTTTTTCTCCCTTTCTTTTTTTATTTCCTCAGTATGTTTTTTTCCGATTCCGGGAAGTAATTCTAATTGATGCTGCCTTATTGATATTGCACCACACTTATTGAAAAAATTAATAAATTCTTGTTCTTTTTCAATAATTATTTCTTTAATAACAGACTCTAACTGACTTTTACCAGTTGCAGTTAAATCTTCATATTCAATCCTCCTCTTAATTCGTTCTACTTCATTTCTTCCGTCTTTGCCTACAAAGATTTTTTGTCCTATTGAAAGAGAAGTATCTTTTTTAACAGTTATTTCAAGTAATGTAAAATACGTAGTACCCATTACATGTGCGATGGGTTCCCTATACCTATCAGTAACTCTGCCTTGAGAAAGAAAATCTAATACATATGCATATTCTTCCATCTTCATTTTTTATCACTCTTCTTTTCCTTTACTTTTTTTTCTTTCTTTTTTTCTTCTTTTGTTTCTGTTTTTTCTTTCTTTTTTTCTTCTTTTGTTTCTGTTTTTTCTTTCTTTTCCGCTACTTCTTGTGCTTTCTTTTTCTTCTTTATATATTCTTCCATTTTTGGTTTATAATTCATAATAATTTCAAATACCTTTTGTAATTTTTCAGAAGATAACTCAATTCTATCTTTAGCTAAAATTATTTTAAGTTGGGCTTCTTTCATAGGCATAATATCTACAATTTTTATTGCAGTTTTTTCATTAATTTCTTCTATTTCTAATAATTGCGATATTAGCCCCTTTGTATCAGTTATTGATAATTTAACAAAATTTTCACAATAATCATGGCTGGTTTGCTGTTCATAACCTAACGGCCCTCTCTTTTTTCTTTTTTCTAATATTTCTAAAACTTCTGCAAGTGAAATATCTTTTGATTCTTTTAATTCATTTCCAATCATATTAACACCTATTTTGATTTTTCAAGATGAACTGCTGAAGAAATTAATTCTTTTAACTTATTTCCATCTTTTATTTCAATAACATAAGAGCTTCCTCTTTTTTCTACTACTTTACCTACCTTTCCAGTATATCTTGGATGTGGTATTCCTTTATGATAATTTCCTCTTATCTTAATAATTACTTTATCCCCCAAGTTAAATTCTTTAACAATATCACTAATTTTTAGTGTTTTTGAATTTCTTCCTACTGATCTTGTTTTTCCTGTTAATTTTCCTTTGCTTCTTTTCATAAATATCCCTCTTTTAGTTAAAATAATAAAAAAGATTTATTAAATTATAACCAACAAACCTATTTAAATACTTTCTTTTTAATATTGTTGAGTAAAAGGTGAAGATTTTGGCAGTAAATAATATAAAACCTAAATACAGAATAGAAAATATTGTTGCTTCGGGAGAATTAAAGATAGAATTGGATTTATACTCCTTAGCATATAAACTAAAAGATATTGAATATGAACCAGAACAGTTTCCTGGTGCTATTCTTAAATTAAAGGAACCAAAGAGTTCATTATTATTATTTAAGAATGGAAAGGTTATTTGTACTGGTGCAAAGACAGAAGAGTTAATTAAAAAAGCCATATTAAAAGCATTTAAATTGGTTTCCCCATATTCAAAAACTCCCCCTCCAAAAAGATTTGTAGTATCTTACGATGTACAAAATATTGTTGCTTCAGGAGAATTAAATGTTTCTTTAGACTTGTATACTTTAACTCAAAAATTCAAACAAATTGAATATGAACCAGAACAGTTTCCTGGTGCTATTCTTAAATTAAAGGAGCCAAAGAGTTCATTATTATTATTTAAGAATGGAAAGGTTATTTGTACTGGTTGTAAAACAGAAACAGAAGTTAAAAAAGCACTTGCAGTCACTGCAAAACTTCTTGCACCCTATGCAGATCCATTAGAAGAAAATAAGGAGTAGGTTTATATACTTTTTCTTCGTGATTTTCTTTAATGAAAGAAAAATTACTTATATTAATATTATTCTTACTATTAGGAGGAGTATTTGCAGAATCTCCTGACTCTCTTTCTTTTAATCTTTTTCCTATGGCACTTGCAGTTTTAATATCTTTATCATTCGCGGTTATTGTATTTTTAATATCCCAACTCGCCCAATCCCCTCAATTAGATGCATGGGCAAAAACAGAAATGACTGAAATATTTACTACAGTATTAATTGCCGTAATACTTGTTGGTTTAATTGTTTCTGCAAATATATTGCCTACTTTAACAGGTTTGGGTGAAAATTATGAGGATTTAATTTTGAATAATATAATAAAACAAAGAACTAATACCATACGGACATTTGACCATTTAAGTCATACAAACTTTATATTAACACGATACAGTTCTTTTTCATATTCAAAAACATCTTCTATTCCCGTAGTAGATTGGTTATATACTCAATTTGAATCAAGATCACAAAACTTTGGATTGGGTCCGCTTGTATCAAAATTTAATAGAAGTTTTGATTCTTTAGGACAAGCAATATTTATTTTAACTGCAGAAAAAATAATACTTCAATATTTATTATATGCTATCCCTCTATTCTTTTTTCCTTTAGCAATTGTGTTGAGGGCATTAACATTCACAAAAAAGTTTGGTAATATATTACTTGCATTCTGCATTGCAGGTTACTTCATATTCCCTTTGTCTGTTGTGTTTGCTGGTGAAATATACAATACACTATTACCTAATGAAGTTTTAAACTCGCAATTAAGTACTATCTTTGATACAACAAAAAGAATAGACCCTGGAAACATACCTGCACAAGGAATAATATGCAGTACAATTCCTGCAAGCATTGCT
>Ga0334889_1000801_pt1 | contig 45641 bp, 45 predicted proteins | sample GraSluR1_MG_2_FD_207222 | JGI IMG/M metagenome (GOLD analysis project Ga0334889, IMG submission 207222) | Sludge microbial communities from methane-producing bioreactor in Wageningen University, Netherlands - Granular Sludge_8_08-R1 | ecosystem: Engineered > Bioreactor > Anaerobic > Unclassified...
AAGGAAAGATTTAAATACATCTAAAAAAAGCGGAGGACAAGGAGGATTTGAAATTAAAAAAACAGGAGATTCCACTGTTGTTTTTATAGGACTTCCATCAACTGGAAAATCTACTTTATTAAATGCATTAACTGGTTCAAAATCAGAAGCTGCTTCATATGAATTTACAACTTTAACATGTATTCCTGGAATATTAAAATATGATGGTGCAAAAATTCAATTATTAGATTTACCAGGTATTATAGAAGGAGCTTCTGGGGGAGTTGGCAGAGGAAGGGAAATATTAACAGTTGCAAGAAATGCTGATTTAATTTTATTGATAACAGATGTATATAAACCAGATAGAAATATTTTGATAAAAGAATTAACAAACATTGGAATTAGAATAGATCAAAAAGAACCAGATATATCAATTAAACGAAAAGAAAGAGGAGGAATTGAAATTAATAAAACAGTTAAATTAACAAAAATAGATGAAAAAATGATGAAAAATATCCTTGGAGAATATGGAGTACATAATGCTAATTTAGTTATAAGAACAAATGTAGATGTTGATCAATTTATTGATGTTGTAGTTGGAAATAGAAAATACATTCCTTCTTTAACTATATTAAATAAAGTTGATTTAGTGACTGATGAATATTATAAACAATTAACTTATACAAATTTTATTCCCATATCTGCAGAAAAAAAAGAAAATATAGAGGAATTAAAAAAAGAAATATATGAAAAACTTGATTTGATACGGGTTTATACAAAACCTAGAAGAGAAAAAGCAGATTTAGGAGAACCTATGATGCTTAAAAGAAACTCAACTGTTAGAAAGTTTTGTGAATATTTACATAAAGACCTTTTAGAGGATTTTAGATATGCGCTTGTTTGGGGCCCTAGCGCAAAACACCCAGGACAACAAGTTGGTCTTTCACATAAATTAAAAGATAAAGATATTGTTTCAATAATAACTAAAACTGGAAATATCTAATTTTTAAAAAAGCTTCATGAACTTTTTGTTGGCCATCCTTACAACAATAAAAATTAAACAAACCATACCAAACCAGACATGAAAATCCACTAAGAATCGCGGAGGATTTGAACTGGATTTTAAATAATTAATAAATAAAGGAATTGAAGTAAAAATAGTAATAATAAAACTTACCATAATGATTACTTTCAATATTTTTAAAAAGTTTAAATTTTCTTTCATAAATACTTTTTTAACCTTATGATTTAAATATATTCTCTTCTTAATATATACAATGAATTTAAGTATGTTTAAAGATTTAAAGGCGCTTAGCGGTTCTCCATATTGTTGTATTTGTTATGCGCTTGAAGGACCAGATGGAACTTTGCTTATTGATAGTGGAGATGGAAGTATATATTTTGGATTTCAACCAACAGTAACTATATTAACTCATAATCACTGTGATCATACACAAGGAGTGGAAAAAAAATGGAAGAACGTATTTATACATAAACATGATTTTGAAAAAACAAATTTCTCATATATTCCGGATAAAGTAACTGAATTACCCTTTGATAAACTAAAATGGGGAAACTGGGAACTAGAGATCATACATTCTCCTGGACATACGAAAGGAAGTATATGTCTTTATGATAGAAATAGAAAAGTATTATTTTCTGGAGATACTTTATTTAATAATGGAAAATCTAGAACAGATTTAGGAGGATGTGATGATTTATTATCATGTTCTTTAAATAAAATAAAAAAATTAGAAATAGAGCACTTGTTCCCAGGACATAACTATTAATATAAAAATTAATATTTTTAATTACCTATGATAAATTGTTTCCTCTTTTTTATGTAAAGGTACTCCACATTCTTTACAATATTTAACATTCTCTTCATTTTTAACGCCACACTTAGGACATCTAATATATATTTTTTCTTCAACTTCTTTAATAAAGTTTGTTTTTTCAACTCGATTGTGTCTTTCTATTATATTATATGAAGAAACTACTCCATAAATAAAATCAATAACTCCAAATAAAATTAAAATTATTGAAATTATGCTTAACCAACCAACTGTTTCAGAACAAGGTTCAAAAATTTTTAAAGTGTGACAAATTTCATAAGCATCAAATATTCCTCCACTCGTTGTTGATAAATATATTATAATACCTAAAATAAAAATCAGTAATCCTCCAATTACATGCTGTCTTTTCATCTTAATTTACCTCCTTAAAATCTTTTTTCAATATTTCTTAACCAAGAAACATTATTTTTGTAAAATGTTCTTATATCTGAAATATCATACATTAACATTAATGGTCTTTCTAAACTTAAACCCCATGCTAATACTGGATATTTATTACATAAAGGTAAAGAAACTTCTGGTCTAAATATACCTGCTCCACCTAACTCAATCCATTCCCTTTTTTCTGAAAAATATGCTTCTATTTCAACACTTGGTTCAGTATATGGAAAATAACCAGGTACAAATCTAATTTTTTCAAAACCTAATTTTTTATAAAATTCCTTTAATAATCCTAGTAATTGTCTGAAATTTGCATCTTTCCAAATCACAATACCTTCAACTTGAAAAAACTCTGCTAAATGCTTATAATCTATTGTTTCATTTCTGTAATTTTTACCTATACAAAAAAATACATGTGGTTTTTCATCCTGACATTTTTCATAAAGGTATTTAGAACTCAATGAAGTAGTATGGGTTCTTAAAACAGACTTTTCAGCTTTTTTAATATCCCAGTCGTATTTCCATCCTTTTTCGTGTTCTTTTTTAACTTTATCTATTATTAGTTTATCTTCGGGCAATACGGCAATATTCTCTTTTAAATAAAATGTATCTGCTAATTCCCTTGCTGGATGGTCTTGGGGTTGAAATAAAGCATCAAAATTCCAAAAACTTGATTGAATAATATCTCCTTCCATTTCTTCAAAACCCATATCAGTAAATATATCTTTTATTTTATTTGTAAATAAAGTAATGATATGTCTTTTTCCAGGATATATTTCTTCAGAATTTATATTAACATCATAAGGAAGAATAAATTTTTTTTTCCATTCTCCACTTAAAATAGCCTGCTGCGTTATTTCTTTTAATTCTTCTTGTTCTATCGGAAGTTCATTCAGTGCCTTTTCTCCTTTTTCTGTTAGTGTTGCAGATACTTTTTTTGTTATTTTTTCAAAGATTAATTTCCTTTTTAATAAATGCTCTTTACTAAAATCATCTAACTTTTTGTTTGATTTAACAAGTTCACAAGCTTTAATAATTGCTTTTTCGTTCAGAGCTTGAATTCCTTTATTTGTTGGAAATAATTTATTACCTTCAATTTTTATCCACGCATTTCTTAATGCCCAAGACATACCTATCTTTTTTTCTTCATCACTTAAATCTGATAATAATTTATTTTTTGTTGCTTTTTCTATAATATTTAACTCTGGAAATCCTACAAGAAGATATTTTTCTGCTTCCTCACTTAATTTTAATTCCTTTTTAATTTCCTCTTTTATTTCAACTAATTTATTTTCTGCAAGCCAGTATACTGCTCTTGATGTTTTATCTTTATTTAAATTAGTTAAACTAGTTAATTCTTCTAAAGTATTTACCAATTTTAAGGTTTTTAATATCTGTCTTTCATATTTTTGTAATATCATAAACTCAGTCCTTTTTTGTTATTTTATGTATATAAAATACTGAAAGTACTATTATAATTATTATTATAATTATTGGTACTCCTTCAGATCCTTTTATTAATTCTGTTATTTTTGTTTGTATAAAATAAAAAAATTCTACAATTTCATACTCTAATGTCTCTTCTATTTCAAATTCTAACATGAATTTTGGCATAATTGGTTTTGACCAAAAAATAGTTGAAATATAATAAGGTGGAAGAGTATCTCTTAAAGAATCTGGAACTGGATTTATACTTGTAATTTTAGCTCCTTCTGGAAGTAAAAATGTTAGTTTCGTGTTTTGTGGTAATATTAAATCTCCGTTCTCATTCGTATCTAAAAAAGCAAATTTATTTAATGTATATTGTGTAGTTCTGGGTTTTATATTTTTTAATACAAATAATCCTTTTGAATCTGTTTCATTATTAAATTTTGAAGAAGGTAAAACATTATAACTTATTGAAATAATAGTATATCCATTATCATATATTTTCTGAACTGGTTCGGGTATAATTACTAAATTTTCTATATTGACCTGTTGGCCCCCTATGTGATATATTAAATTAGGTAATTGCAGTTTGTAAAACCAGCTTTGTATATTATTTCTACTCAAAGTGGTTGAACTCTCTTCATATATTTTAATAGATTCATCTCCTTGTATATAAATTGTAAAATCTTCGGTCACTTTTGCACTGCCGTCTTCTTGAACATATACACGTATATCTGTAGATTGTATCTGAAAACTTGCAAAATTAACCAAAATCAAGCACAAAATACTTAAAACAACATATTTAAAACTTATCTTCATAATTACATTACATAAAAATAATTTATAAATGTTCACATTTGGAGGTGTAACTATGATTAGAGGAGGAAAAATAAATTCAGTAGAAGCTAAGAGAGATAAACAAGATGCTATCCAAGGATTAAGTATAAATATTGCCTTAGATGACGTCAAAGCAGATGGAAAAAACATCACTATCTCTTATACATACAACGCAAAATATGAAGAAGGAGTTGGAATTTTGAAAATTCAAGGAGAAATATTTATGGAAGAAGAAATTAAAACAGCAAAAGAAATAGTTAAAACATGGGGTGAAAAAAAGACATTACCAGAAAACTTTGCAGAATTAGTATTAAATAGTATTAATTATACATGCGGAACAAACGGAACATTAGTTGTAAGAACAGTTAATTTATCTCCTCCTATGATTCCTCCCAGAATAAGTTTGGCAAAAGGAGCAGGCACAGCAAAAGCCTAATTCTTTTTTTTTTAAATTTCTACTATCATTCCATCTCTAGCACAATTTGAATTTTTGAAAATTTTACGTGCTTCATATTCTAAGTCTTTTGATTCTTTGTGTCTTTGACTTATGTGAAATAATAATAATTGTTTAACACCTGCTGTTTTTGCGATTTGTGCTGCTTGTTTTGCTGTTGAATGATAATTTTTAGCTGCTTCGGCAGTTAAAGAAGACAAATACGTTGAATCATGTATTAATAAATCTGCTTGTTTACTATTATTTATTGTACTTTTTAAAGGAAGTGTGTCAGAAACATAAACTATTTTTTTACCTTTTAGTTCATAGGAAATATCTGATAAATTAATTAATTTGTTGTTTATTTTTATTTTGCTCTTTTTTTCAATTTCTTTAAATAGAGGTCCTATTATTCCTTTTGCTTTTGCTTTATTTTCGTAAAATTTGATCTTATTATTTTCTTTAAAAACAAACCCTAAACACATAGGAATATTGTGTTTTAATTTGAATGAGGAAAAAGAATAATTTTTTTCCTTCAATATTATTTTTTTTGAATTAACTTCATGAATATCTGCATTTGTATATTTTTGAAACATTTTTTTTGTTCCTAAAGGTCCAAAAAGAACTACTTTTTTATCTTTGTTTATTAAATTCATTGTTTCTAAAATCCCGTATACTCCTAAGCAATGGTCTAGATGTAAATGAGATAAAAATATTTTTGATATTTTTGATGGATTTAAATTATATTTCATCAATTGTCTCTGCGTTCCCTCTCCACAATCAAATAAAATTATTTCACCTGACAAACATAAAGCAATGCTTGGTAAATTTCTATCTTTTGTTGGAACGGACCCTGAGGAACCAAGAATCACTATTTTCATAAAATCAACTCAATATTTCTATTATTTTTTGTGTTATTTTAATAGATTCTTCATAAATTTTGTTTATTTCTGCTGAAATATCCAATATCAATACTAAAATAATATCTTTTGAAACTTCTATAAAAAACAAGTTATTATTTTGTGATTTGATTAATAAGTAGTTTAAAGGTTCTGTTTTAAGTTCTTCTGCTGTTTGTTCAAATATATTAAAGACTGAAGCTACAGATACAGCAATATCTTTATTTATTTTATCTTCATTAGATAAAAAAGCTAAGCATAACCCATCCTTTCTTATAATCAAACTTGCTAAAACGCCAGGAAATTTATTAATAGTTATTAATTTTTTTTCTAATTCTTCTTTTAATTCCATAAAAAGATTAAGAGAAATACATATATAAATAGTTATGGGACTGAAATTCCGTTTTTATCTATTAAAATTTCTATTTTTTCTGGGATATCATTCTTATCTAAAAACCATTTCTTTTTTATTTTTTTAATATATAATATATTATCGTTTAAATGTTTTATAGTTGCTTCTGTTTTTTCGTCATGCATTCCTTCTTCTAATAAAAATATTGTTGATGCGCCCATAGTTTTTAGTCTTGCGCCAATTATTTGTATAAATTTAAATATTGATTCTGATTCATTATATAATAAAAAAGTAGATAAGGATATAAAACAAATTCTAATCGGTTTTTCTGGTTTTGATAACTCAGATACTAATTTGGATATTGCTATTGAAAGATCATTTAATGCATTTGGACCTTGAATTAATATATCTTGTCTGGAATTATCTATATTTTTCCCTAACGTCCATGAATAACAATCTATTATTTTAAATAAATTTAATTCTTCTTTAATATTTAAATCCCAATTAAATTTTTTAGATATTTTTTCTACTTCAGTAGGTAATATATCTGTTGTAATAATTATTCCTGGTTCTCCTTTTTCTAACCCTGCCTGGATAAATTGTAATGCAAAAAGTATTTTTTCTTCCCCAGAAGGTCCTATTAATACATTATTACTTCTAACTTCTAATCCTCCTTCTAAAAATATATCTAATTTCTTGTTTTTTAAACTTAATTTATTTATATTTGGAGAAATAGAATATATACCTACTTTTGGTCCCATAGGTGGAAGTTCAAAAACCATAATATAATAAAAAAGGAAAAGAATAAAAAGATGAACTTAACAGGTTCCTGAAGAAGAAGTACCTGTTCCTCCTCCAATACCTGGTGATGCTGTTGCTGTACTTAAATTAGTATTACAAACTGCCGGTGGATTTTCTAACATATTACATATTCCTTGTTTTATTCCCTCAGGAGATCTTGGCCAACTAACAGGTATCCCATTAAAAATCATTGTTGGTGAACCTTTAACATTGTATATCTCATTTTCCAATTTATTAATCGGATATTGAGGATATCTTCCATTCAGCCAGGAATTTTTATCTTCATATAACATTGTTAAATTATATGTTTTATCTAATTCGTTAATACAAGGTTGTATATTTGATTCTGTCAAATTTACTTTGAACAAACAATCTGTCGTATTGCCTGTGATTGTAAAACAATTTAAATAATCAAAAAAGACTTCATTATATTCTTTTTGTAAACAATATTGTATATTATTCTCATCTATTTCTATCTTGCCATGCATAATATAATCAACAAACTTTATATTTAAAGTTAATTCATCTCCAAATGCTTTTTTAACAGGTATTATTGCTTTTTGGGCTTGTAATCCATATGGACAATAAGACATAATAAATAAATCTATTTTGGATTCATTATATTTATTACCTATAAATTGTTCTGTTCCAGGTAAAGATAATACTAATATGTCTGTATTTTGTTCAAAATATCCCATTAAAATAAATTGTTGTAAAATTATTATTTGTTCGTCTGTAATTTTTTCTACTGCTTCTTGATTTATTATTAAAATTGGAATTGTTGTTAATTTATGTGAATTTAATATTGTTTTTGCGTCTTCAGATAAATAATTTATTATATTTACTTCTAAAGGTAATCCTGATGATTCAAAAAAAGAAAATAAATTATTATAATCTTCTGTTTTAGATACATCTATAATTACTGTTGCTTCTAATTTAGGTAATTCTTGTAAATTGTCACATCCTTCTATTGTTATATCTTCTAAACATATTTTTTGTGCAAATGCTGTTGTTACAGGAGTAAATGGTATTTCTACTGATTTATTTTTAATATTTAATACAAAAACAGATGAAGATAATTGTAATTTTTTGGCTAAATTCATATTTTCATTAAATTTTAAATATCCTATTTCACTTATACATGCTTCTTCAGAAGCAGATGAAATATTTTGGACATATTTTTGTATATCAATACATTTTTTGTCAATAATTATATTTGGTAATTGTTTATTTAAGTTTTCAATAAAATTATTATATATTGTTAAATCCCAAGAAGGATCATAAAAAAAATGTAATGTTGGTTCAACTTCTGTATTTAATGTTTGATTTTCTGTTATTTCTGATGTTTCAGTACATCCAAAAAATAAGAACATACTAATTAATACTAATCCTATTAAAAAAATTACTTTATTCATTATTTTCATCTCCTATTAATTAAATTAAAATATTAAATAAGAATACATTTTTAATATTTACTGTTTTGCTTAGGGGGTGTGGGACCCTTAACTTCTATTATTAATTATTATAATTAATATTAAAAATATATGTATCTATAGTTACATTATGTTAATTTACTTATATGATATAAAAACAAATTTAAATGAATATAACAAAATAAAAAGAAGGTTTTATTATAATTTAAGAAAATCAAATTTAAAAAATTGTGAATATTTAACAAAATCAGTTTTATTAGTTCCAGAAGATCTTGAACACGAAGCAGATATATTTTTTAATAAATTTATAAGATATTTAGAAGTTTATAAATTAAAAGTAAGTGAAATTTTAGAATTTTAATAAAAATATTAAAAAATCAGAAAAAAAAGTTAAATTTTAATAATAGTAGAAGTAAGGGGGGTCTATATTCCCACTTATTCTCTTGTTTTTGTTACAATTACAACATCTTCTACAGATTTAACACTTTTATAAAGAATACTTTTTTCCTTTAAAATTCTCATTGCTTCTTCCTTGGAAACTAAGAAATTTAAAGGTTCCATAGTTAATCTTACTACTTCTCCTTTTTCTAGATCAACTATTATATCTTGTACTCTTCCTAAAAATCCACCACCATCTGTGTAGATATCCATTCCATATATATTTGATATTCTTGATGCCATCTGCCTCACCTATTTCTTTTAATTTAAAAATTATTGGTATTTATTAAAAAGAAAAACTTTTTATATACAACAGGTTAAATAATTCTTATGAATATTTTAGAATTGCTTACTCTAAGAGCCCCAGAAATAGATAAAATAATGGAAGAAATAATACCTAGAAATGCAGAACCAAAAACAATATATCCATTGATTTGGGAATTTTTAGATAGAGGAGGAAAAAGATTCAGACCTCTTTTAACTTTATTATGTTGCAGGGCAGTAGGAAGCGAATATGAAGGAATTAAAAAAGCAGCAGCAGCCTTTGAAATATTTCATAATTTTACTTTAGTACATGATGATATAGAAGATAATTCATTAAAAAGAAGAGGAAAACCTTGTATACATATAACTAACGGAATCCCATTAGCAATAAATGCAGGAGATGGGTTATTTGTATATGTTTGGAAAGCAGTAGAAGAAGCAAATATTCCAAAAGATAAACTACAAAGATCAATTCATATTTATAATAAAGCATTTAAAGGAGTATTAGATGGTCAAGGCTGGGAAATAGGCTGGTTTACATATAATAAATGGGATTTAACAGAAGAAGATTATTTAATGATGGTTAAAGGAAAAACAGGGGCACTAATAGCAGGAGCTTGTGAATTAGGTGCATATTTAGGAGATGGAACAGAAAAACAAATAGAAGTTTTAAGAGATTTTGGTTTAGCAGTAGGAATAGCATTTCAAATACAAGATGATATTTTAGATATAGTAGGAGATAATAAAAAATTCCAAAAAATTATAAAAGGCGACATAACAGAAGGAAAAAGAACCTTAATAGTTATAAATACCTTAGAAAAATGTACTCCTGAAGAAAGAGATTTTTTAACTAAAACATTAGATAGCCATACAGAAGATGAAGAATTAAAAAATAAAGTTGTTGAACTATTTGAAAAATATGATTCTATAAATTACTCAAAAGAATTTGCTAAAAATATTATTAATAAAGAAAAAGAAAAATTAAATAAAGAGCTTAAAGATTCAGAGGCAAAAGAAAAATTATTAAGTATGGCAGATTTTTTTATAAATAGAGAATTTTAATCAATATTTCCAGGACCAGACATTTCTTCTTCTATTTCTGTTTCATGAATATAAATCACAGAAACATAGTTTATTTCTTCATTTCCTGACCCATCTTTACAATATAAATATATTCTAATTCTTTCATCTCCACTTGCAATTGATGAAGAAGGCGAAAGAGCAATATTTTCAGAAACATATTGTCCTGAATAATAATTTCCTAAACTTTTTTTACTTCCACCAGCTTGATATTGGCATGTGATCAAATAAGACAAATTATCTTCTATTTCAAATTCTAGATTTATGTTCTTTTTATTAAATTCTTCTCCTTCGTATGGAGAATAGATACTTATTTCTGGTTTTTCAGAGTCAGCAATAATAGATATAACATTACTAGGTGTTATTCCTTCATTACCAGCACAATCCTTTACGACTATATAATAGTGATATTCTTGTTCATTATATGTGTCATAATCAATCCAATATTTTTGATTTGTATTATCTACATAATTAAATGTTCTTCCAACTAAACTTTTTTTATAAATATCAAAAGTATCTTCTTTTACACCTAAATAACTCCAAAATAGCCTAATTTTCCCATCTTCTTGTGAATTAGCTTCTAAAAATACGTAATCACTTGGCGGAGTTATATCATAATGTATTTTTGCACTACTTATTTCTGACTCACCATATTTATTTTTACATTTATATTCAATTTCTCTTATTCCTTCACCATATCTTGCACTTAAAGAAAATTCTTTAGAGTTTCTATAATCTTCCCATCTTCTCCAAATTCCAGATTCTACTTCTCTATATGTACATTCATCAGCACAAACAGCACTTAATTTTAAATTAATAGTTAAAGAATTAGTGCATTTATCTGTTATTATATTTAAATTTGAAGGAACACCAATACATTTAATGATTCCAGAAGAGCCAGAAATTATTTTATATTCTATTGTATCCCAATTAATCCCTAAACTTTCATTTATATTATTTAAACATTCAACATACACAGTTTTTATCCCTTCTTCAGAACTCAGTACCCAATTTAAAGAAGAGGTATATTTTTCCCATTCACTCCATTCTCTTTCTTCATTTTTATATCTACACTTGTTTGCGTTTTTAGAATTTACATATAAAATTACTTCTCTATTATTTGTTATTTCTTCATCTCTATTAATAGTTATATTAACTTCTTTTGATCTGTATTCTCCAATTATAATACTTTTTATATTTTTGGAAAATATATTTTGATTTCCTGCTTCATCTTCACAAACTAGTTTTATTAAATAAGTTCCATTACTTTGTTTTTCAATATTAAAATTAAAAGTTAAAAAAGCATCAAAAAATTCCTTTACTTGATTAGCAATTAAAGTATTATTTAAATATATATAACAAGATAAATTATTTGGATAATTATCTAGTAAGTAAATAGAAAAGTTTATGATTTCGTCTTCAGAATAAATGTTTTTTATCGAACGTATAAATTCCATTTCTGGTAAAGTTTTATCTAAAATAATTGAATCACTTTCAATTGAACCTTCATTATAATTTCTGTCCTGACATTGATAATACACAATTTGTAATCCTTCTTCGTCAATTAGTTCCCAGTCTTTTATTAAAACATAATTTGTATAGTCAGTCCAGTTTCCGCCTTCGTTTTTATATCTACAAATATAACTATCATGTGATTCCAAATTTAATTTTACTTTTTTTGTATTTGTATATTTAGTTCCATTATTGATAGAAATAATAGTTCCATATGGAGGAGCAGTGTCAAAATAATAAGTAACTTGGGTTATACCTTCGTCTTCTTGTGTATTATCAACAGCACGTACTAAATAATAGTAAGTACCATCTTCAACTAACCACTTATCTATAAATTCAGTTTCATATATTATTTCTTGATTTATTTTTTCACCTTGAACAGAATATTGTTTACTTCTATATATATTATATCCAATAACATCAACAGAGGGAGATTTATCCCAAGTAATTTTTAACGAATTTTGAATTTGTGTTATTTGTATATTTTTTGGAGGAAGAGGAGGAGCGTCTAATTTTAAAATGCCAGTTACATATAAACCTGAGATTATAATAACAGCACCCACAAAAAGAATTGCTAAAATCCAATAATGGCTGCCTTCTTCTTCAAACATATTATTCATTTGTTTACAATCCTTTTTATATTTTTCCTTTTTCAATATAATGTGATGTAAATGCCAAAAATAAGGCAACAAAAAAAGGAAGAGCAAAAAAAAATAGAAGATTCATATATGCTAGAGAATAATCTGCATAAATTTGAAAAACACTTTTTTGAAGAAATGACATATTTAACTCCTTTAAAAGAAGAAGAGAAAATTTTAGATAAATTAAGAAAGACATCAACAGAAAAAACAACCCTTTCTAAAATAAAAAACAGAATTTTGATATTAATATTAAATATTCTTTCTATAATTCGCAGTAGCCCATCAAAACAAATCTCCCCAAAAGCAAGAGCAGTTTTAAAACAACTAAAAGATTTGGCAATTTTATATGAATTGGGTTGTGTTGATGAAGAAGAATTTATTTTTTATAAGATGGAATTAGGGGAAAAGTATTATGAAATTTTAAATTTTGCTAAAAAAGTAGATTTTAAGCAGGAAGGAGAGGAATTTTATATTTCTAAAATAAAAGAAATGATAAATAAATTTGAAAAGTGATCAGATGGATTATTTAGGTCACCTATTAATTGGATTTTTGTTATGTTTAACATCTATTTATTTTTTATATCCAGAAATTGTTTCTACTGAAAGTGAAGTAATTCTCTTTTTGTTTATTGGTATGTTAAGCGCCATTATTCCAGACTTAGATCATCCTAAAAGCAAAGGAACAAAGATTATGAATGGAACAGTATTTATTTTATTAATATTATTTTCTTATAAATTATTTTTTATTACTTTTTCTTCAGATTCTTTTATTATATTTTTATTTTTTTCAGCTGTTTTTTGTTTAGCTTGGTTAGGTTTAAGTAATTTAATACGTCCAAAACATAGGGGGATAACACACACATTGTTAGCAGTATGTGTTTATTCAATAATATTATATTTTGTTTTTGGAATATTATTTTTATTAGCGGGTGCGATAGGTTATTTTTCACATTTAATAGCAGATAAGTGTTTTAAAATAATATAATTATTTTTTGTAAATCTTCGTTTTCCCTTTGTCATCATGGACTTCATAACCCATTTCAATCAGCTGGTCCCTTATTTTATCAGATGTTTCCCAGTCTTTTTCTGCACGGGCTTTGTTTCTTTGTTCAAGAAGGTTTCCAACTTCTTTAGGTACTTCAGGCAGTTCAAATTTCATGACTCCTAAAACAGAATCAAGTTCTTTTAAAAATTCAAGAACGCTTTTGAAATCCTCTTTTTTCATTAAATCTATTTTAGTGTTTATTTTGTTAATAAAACCAAACAAGTTTGGGAGGGCCTGTGAAATTTGAAGATCATTATCCATGGCTTCAACAAAACCATTCCTTGCATCATCAACAAATTCATCTATTTCTGCTGTTTTTCCTTCTTCTGTTTCTTTTTCTTTAAGTATAATTCTTTGAATAAACAAGTCAATATTTTGTAATGTTTCTGTGGAACTTTTTAAAGCATCAAAAGTAAAATTTAATTGTTCACGATAGTGGGTCGAAAGCATAAGCCATCTTATTGCACTAGGTTTATATCCTTTGTTTAAGAGGTCGCGTAATGTGTAGAAATTTCCTGTTGATTTACTCATCTTTTTGCCTTCAACAATCAAATGCTCCGAATGCAGCCAATAATTGACAAATGTTTCTCCGGTTGCTGCTTCGGTCTGTGCAATTTCATTCTCATGGTGAGGGAACATGTTGTCAACCCCTCCGCAATGAATATCAAAGTGATTACCAAGGTATTTAGTACTCATAGCAGTACATTCAATATGCCAACCCGGTCTCCCTTTCCCAAGTTCTGTTTCCCAATAAACATCTCCGTCTTTTTCATCCCATGCTTTCCACAGTGCAAAATCTGCTACCTGTTGTTTTTCATATTCGTCTTGTGCAACTCTAGCTCCAGATTTGAGCTCTGATAAATCCATGTGTGCCAATTTGCCGTAATCCTTAAATTTAGACACTGAAAAATACCAGCATTTATCCTCACCTTGGTAGGCATATCCTTTTTCAATGAGCTTCTTGATTATTTCAATCATTTCTGGGATTGTTTCAGTGGCACAAGGATAATTATTTGCAGGTAATATATTGAGGGTTTTGATATCTTCAAAAAAAGAAGAAGTATATTTTTTTGTAAATTCTTTAAGTGAAATATTTTCTTTTTGTGAATCACGTATTGTTTTATCATCAACATCAGTAATATTCATAATATGAATTACTGTGTAACCTTTGTATAAAAGCCATCTTTTAAGTAAATCTTCAAAAATATAAGTTCTAAGATTGCCTATGTGTGCATAATTATAGACAGTAGGTCCACAAGTATATAAACTAACTGTTCCTTCTTTAATGGACTTAAATTCATTGATTTCTCTGGTTAATGTGTTATATATTTTAAACATAAAACTCACATATTTCCTTGTTAGTTTATCTATTTAAATATATAGGTATTAAATTAAAATTATGGTAACTAAAGAACAAGTAATTGAAAAATTAAAAACAGTTTTTGATCCACATATCCCAATTAGTGTTTATGATTTAGGATTGATTTTAGATATAAATATTAAGGAACAAAATAGAGTATATATTAAAATGACATTTACTACTCCTGCATGTCCAATGAAAAAAATAATAGCACAAAAAGTAGAAGATTCAATTAATGAACTTGATGGAGTTAAAGAAGTTAAAGTAGAACTAATGTATAATATTAAATGGACACCAGAAATGATAAATCCCAAATTTAGAGAAGATCAAGAGGATTGACAGTATTTTTTATCAAGCTCTTTAATTCTTTGTCTTAATTCTTGTATTTTTTTTTCGTTATTTCCCAATAATTTAGAATGGGTGTATGGGGTTAAAAAAAGAGAATTTAAATCCATAATCATATCTGTATGTTCTTCTTTCCAATGATTTGATGCACCTTTTCTTTCTAAGGTGTTTATTTGGGTGTCAATAATATTGAGTATTAATTCACAAGTTATAATTGGTAAATCTAATTCTTCACTAAGAAAAATACAATTTTCTAAAACCTGAATGTCATAATTTCCAGGACCCTTTGATATTTCTTTCATAAATGTGTCTGCAACTTCTTTAATTTTATCTTTATTTATTAATGTATCTGTTTGATTAGTTATTGTTTCCTCTTTTTTTTCAGATAAAATAGTTATTTCAACACCTAAACATATAGGTTCATAAGGAGATTTAATATTATTTAATATCCAAACTGCATCATTTGTTTTATCATCTAAAATTATTTTTGGAAATTCAGTAGTTTTTTGAAATTCTCGTTTGTTTATCAAATTTTTAATATTTTTTAGAAAACCCATATATTTATTATTTAGAAAGATTATTTAAATATTTAAGTCAATATTTTAATATGAAATTTGAAAAGGCGTCAGATATTCAAGAAATGGCTGAAAAATTATTAGACGTTTTAGATTTTGGGCACATTAATGAGGCAAGAATTATATGTATGCGCTCTTTTGGATCAAATGCAAATGCTTATGCTCGTATTTGGAATTTTCCTAAAATATGGCAGGAAGCGCTCGAAGTTAAACCCTTTTATGTTATTGAAGTATTATCTGAGGAATTTGATAAATTATCAATTGAAGACAAAGAAAAAGTCATTATACATGAAATTCTTCACATCCCAATGACCTTTTCAGGCGCATTAAGAAATCATAAATATAATGGCGGGCGCGTAGATGACAGGACTGTTAATAAAATATATAAAGAATATCAAAAGCGCGTAAAAGAAAGAATACAGTTTTTAGATTAATTTAATTTATTCTTAATCTCCTGTGAGCGCCTTAAGCCTTCATATACTTGATCATTGATGACTAATGCAGGATATGTAGAAATATTGAATTCGTGTTTTAATGCGCGTATTACTGCACTATCTTCATAATCTCCATCAAATGAGTATGTGCGCACGTTTGTTTGGTTGTTTATATTTATATCATGCTTTAGTTTATCTAATTCAAATCCTTGATCTCTACAAAGTATACATTCTGTGTTTGAATAGAAGTATAATATAATTGATTGGTTAAGATTGCATTGTTTTATCATTTTTTTTGATATCAAATAATCCCTCATTTCAAGTTTGAAATATTGCATTTTTAATTCTTTGTTTTCAATTCCTTGGTGTTGTTCCATATAATCTAAGTTTGCACCTATAGAAAAGGTTTCAGAATCTAACGTAACTGCATATTCACCATATAAATCACACCCCATTGATGAGTTATCTAATAAGAATAATAGTTCATAAGAGTGCATTTTAACATTTAATGTTTCTACTTCTTTTCCAAAATCGATTAAATAAATATCATTAAGTTTCATTCCTATATATATGCCAGTTAAAAATAAAGCTAGGGTAATTATAAAAACAGTTGTATATACATTCAAACTAAAATTTCTTCCCATTTTATTACCTCACAATAGATTCTCTTGTTTCCCAAGATTTTTTTGAAAATGTAATTTCTTTATAAAACGCAACAAGCCATGAAAATACCATAATATATCCATAAGCAAATATAAATATTAATATTCCGATTGGGTCCCATCCTACTTTTGTGCCCTCTTCACTATTTTTTTCCATAAAATTAATAACAGATAAAGTCCAAGATACAGTTAATATGGTGATTATTATTCCAATCCCTGTAATATGGGACGTAGATAAATAAGCTAAAGAAACAAAACCAAGTTCATTAATCCATGAAGCATTCAACAAAGCCATAATAAAAGGAGCAACAATACCTATACATATAGGTATTAGTATTATAAAATCAAAACACATACCCAAATATAGAAAGTCTCCATATTCAAAACTAAAAAGATGCCTGTTTTTTATTCTATCTCTTATGCCCCCCCTTATCCATCTTACTCTTTGTTTTATTAAGGATAATATATCTTGAGGGGGGACAGTATACACATAAGCATCTAAAGAAGACCGTATTTTATATCCTAAACTTTGAATTCTTAAAGCAATTTCAATATCCTCTGTTAATGAATTTTCATCAAACCCTTTGAGTTTATTCAAAATTTTCTTTTTGTATAATGAAAAACCACCTGGAGTTACATAAATACTTTCATAAACCATAAATATTCTTCTAACATATAAAATTACTTCATACTCAAAATGTTGAAATCTTTCTATCCATTTTTTGGGATTAAATATTTTAACAGAAGACGCAACAGCCCCTATAGATTTATCAGACTTAAATATTTTTATCATATTATAAATTGTATTCGGAGCTATAAATGAATCAGAGTCTATTGTACCAACAAGTTCTCCTTTGGATTTTTTTATTCCATAATTTTTTGCACTTGCAGGACCTCCATTTTCTTTTTTAAATATTTTAATATTTTGCGATTTATATTTTTGTTTTATAATATCACAAGAGTCATTTGTAGAGCCATCGTCTACTATTATTAGTTCTAATTTGTTTTTTGGGTAATTGCTTTTAAGAACACACAATATAGTTTTTTCTAATGTTTTTACAGATTCATTATAAGTAGGAATTATAATTGAAACTTTTGGTTTCCAATCAGTATCAGAATATTTTTTTTCTATCTCTTTTTTATATTTGATTATAGAATAAATTAGAAATACATTAGCAAATAGTAATATGAAAGTTCCGATATATGTGAAAATATTCCAAATAAATTGACAGATATACATAGATATTTTAATTATTAGAACCCTTTTTAATCCTTAAGATTTAGATAAATATATGAATTTCTGTAAAAAAAACATCCCACTGGTTTTATTATTTTTTTTTGTACTATTATCTGTTTATTTTTCTTTTATAATAATAAATTTAACTAACATTTTTTCACTTATATTTTTTATATGTATTTTTTTAAATGCAGTCTTTCTTTTATCTTCTTATTTTTATTATTTAACTCAAAAAGAGGACGAATTAATTAAAACATCATTTGAAAAAGAGCCCTCTGTAGCGGTTGTCTGCACTTTTTCTGGAGAGGATAAAGAGATAGTTAAAAACACACTAGTATCAATGAAGAATATAAAATATGAGAATAAGAAATTATATTTATTGGATGATTCAAAAGGAAAAAAATTAAAAGAGGAGCTTAAAAGATATTGTACAAAAAATAATATTCAATATGTTTCAAGAGAGAATAATAATAATTTTAAAGCAGGAAACTTAAATAATTTTATTTTTAATTATTGTAATGAGGAATTTTTAATTATTTTTGATAAAGATGATTTTAAATTAGTAGATCCTAATATTATAATTGATTTATTACCTTTTTTTAAAGACAATAAATTAGCATATATACAAACAAAAAAAACCACAATAAATGGGACTATTTTTGAAAATGCGATTAAAGAAACAAATGCGTTTTTTTATAATCTAATCCAGCCAATTAATAATAAAAAAGATGCTGCTTTATTTGGGGGTTCTTTAGCATTAATGGATGTAAAGATACTTAAAAAATTAGGAGGATTTCCTAATTATTTAATAGAAGATATTGCATATTCCTTTAAAGCATTAATAAATGGATACAAAGGAAAATATATAAACAAAAGTTATTGTTTAAGTTATAAAATAGAGAGTTATAGTGAGTTCCAGAAACAGCAATTTAGATATAATTTCTCCAATACTCGGTTGCTTTTTGATTGTTATATCAAAAATATAACTAAAATTCCATTCAAACTTCATTTCAATTTTTTAATACAATTTTTAGGACTTCATTTTTTATCTGTTAGTCAATTTGTTTCTTCTATATTTTTAATCTTTTTTTTAATGTATATACCTGCAACTTATAATTTTTATATCTCTTTATTGCTGTTTGTTTTTTTATTTCCGTTTTCTATCTTAGTTTTTTCTAAAATTTATAATAATTCTTATAAAATTGGTATTTTTGCGTATTTAATTAATTTTTCTTTAATCCTTACTAGGATTTCTGCATTAATAAAAGGAATATTTAAGTCAAAACCGAACACCTATGGAGTTACGGGTTTGGGAAAAAACAAATTTGAATTTAAAAAAGTAATAAATAGGAGTGTATTAGGATTAATCTGCTTTATATTTTTATTATCTCCTATTTTTTTTATTCCATTTAATTTTATATATTTAATTATTATTTTATGGAATGCTTGTTTGTTTTTAACTACTTTTCTATTTCTATATCTGTTTGGTTAGTTTCTTGTTCATTTTTTTTATTTTTTATATCTTCTAATATTCTTTTTGTTTCATATTCATTTATACAATCAATTAATTTATTAGTTAATTCCCAAGAACACTTCCCATTTATACATCGACAACTTGTTGTATTTTCAGTATAACAAGAGTATATTTCTTTCCATTGGCAGTTAGTTGTTATTTCTTTTTCTATTGGTGCACAAATTTCAGTATTACAACCTTGTATAGAACAGTCTGAATCCTGTTCACATTCTTTAATTTCAATAGGAATATTTATATTTAAGTCTAAACACATGTTTTCTATTGTATTATCAACAATATAATCACAATATGTTTTATTTCCAGTATTTCTAGTTAATTCAAAATAGCAGGCGTCTTTGTCTTCTTGTGATTTAATTAAATTACATATGTTTGGGTTTTTATCAAAATTTAAAGCAATAATTAAACATTGATATTTTTTGGTTTCTTCTTTAATATATTCACACATTTTTGAGCTTTCTAATTCATAAGAAATTTGTTTAAAACATCCATCATTTTCTTCTTGATTTATACAATAAACGAGTGCGTTTAATTCTCTTCTTGCATCAGAAAAATAACTGTAAAATTCATTAATATTTACTTTTTCTCCAGGTAATTTTAATTCTGGGGGATTATCACTAAAACTTAAAGCAGTTCTTTCAAATACAGTTTCTTTTCCAGAATCAAAATAAGTTATTTTTATATATAAAGGAATTCCAAACTCATCATCATAACATACAGTTTGTGTAAAGTTTTTATATTTATTTACTAAGGGATTAGAAGAAGAGATACCTATTTTTGCTAGATTTGCAGCAGATAAGTCTTGATAATTTATTTGAAATTCTATTTGATTACAGGTTCTCTCAGCAAAATTTCTTTCTAAAATATCTCCTTTGAAATCTAATGATTTTGTATCTATTAAAACATTAAATGTATTTTTTGCTTCATTAGTTAGTTTATTATTAATAAATTTTGTTTTTGCATCGTTTATTTCAGCATCAAATCGTGAATCATTTATTATATCTGCACATAAAATATCTTCATCATACATTTGTTCACAAAAAGTAGTATTTTCTTTATTTAGATATACCCATTTTGTATCAACTTCAGATTTTGTGATAACTACTTCAGTTTCTCCTTTAAGTAAAAAGATATCTAAAGTTGTACCTTGTACTTTTTCAGAATAGGATATTTGATATGTTTCAGGCAATGTTAATTGTTTATCTAAAGAAGTCAATATTAATTCTTCTTTTTTCAAATTTTCGTTTGTTTCAATACATCCAAACAAAACTATACTTATCATCAAAACTAATAACAATATTTTTTTCATGTTTTAACCTCCCTTTATGTTTTTACTATTATTTTAATTATATCATTATGTTTTAAAATATACTCTTTTCCGACTATTTTTTTAGTTCTAACATTAATTGCACGAATAAAATGTTTACCAAAGTCAGAATGTATTGCAAAAGCCAAATCAAGAGCGGTGGTGCCTTTTTTTAATAAAATAGCATCAGGAAGTATTTGATCTTTATTATTAGTTAATTTATTTTCATCTTCAACTGGATACACAACAATCATATTCAAAAAATTTAAAACTGTGATATTCATTAATTCCTGTATTCCAGTTCCGTTTTTTTGTATTATCTGTTTTAATTTTAATAATCCCTCTTCTTGTTCTTTATCTAAGTTTTTCTGGAGTATAATAAACTCTTTATTTCCTGGCAAATAGTGTATTATTCCCTTTTCATTAGCTTTTTTTAATGCTAATTCAGCAACCCCACAAACAGGAATTATTAGTTTGTTGGGAAATTCAATTTTTAATTTTTTAATATTTTCATCTGTTTCATTTAAATCTGTTTTATTTGCAGCAATGAGTATAGGTTTACTTTTTTCTTTTATTAATTTTGAAAATTCAAAAATATCTTTTTCATTCCAATCAATTCTTTCTAAATTTAAGTTTAATTCTCTTGCAGTATGTTCAACTTCTAATTCATTTATTTTTAAACCTTGTAATACTTCAGAAACTGAATCTATTTTTTTACCTTTTATTTTATTCCAATTTCTTTCTAATATACTTTTAATCCAATATATTAATTCTAATTCTAAAAATAAAATTTCGTTTTTAGGGTCCGATTTAGAATATTTTCCTTCTAAATTTGTTCTTCCACTAGCGTCAATAACCTGAATTAAACAGTCTGCCTGAGCTAAATCAGTAAGAAATTTATTTCCTAATCCCTTACCTTTATGTGCATCTGGCACTAAACCCGCAACATCAATGATATTTATAGGTACAAACCTATAGCCATCAACACATTTACTATTTTGAGGATTACAGGTTATATTAAATTCAGTACAAGGGCAATTAACTTTAATATATGCAATTCCTTTATTTGGGTCTATTGTAGTGAAAGGATAATCAGCTATTTCAGCATTTGCCATTGTTATTGCAGAAAACAGAGTGGATTTTCCACAATTTGGTTTTCCACATAATCCGATTAGTACCATGTTTATATATTATTCAGTTAGGTTTTTAAGTTGTGTTTTTCTAATATATCTGTGCTACTTACTGAAAAATACAAGCCAAAATCTTTGACGCAGATTATAGGTAATGATAAAGAGATAAAGAAAATTATTATGTGGGCTTTAGATTGGCAAAGAGGAAAAGTTGAAAAACCTTTATTAATATATGGTCCAACTGGAGTCGGAAAAACATCTGTTGCATATGCTTTAAAACATCAATTTGACTGGGAATTATTAGAACTAAATGCAAGCGATATAAGAAATAAAATAAATACTGAAAAGACAGTAGGCGTAGCTGCAGAAACAATGAGTTTATTCGGAAAAACTAGGCTGATTTTGATTGATGATGTGGATAAAATGTCATCAACTAAAGATAGGGGAGGAACACCCGTAATTTCTAGTTTTCTCAAAACTTCAAAACAACCGATTATTCTAACTGCAGATGATCTTTGGGATAAAAAAATAGCGTCACTACGTTCCTTATGTGGAAAAATTCAATTTAAAAAAGTTAACAATTCATCCATACAGAAGTATCTTATCTCTATTGCTGAAAAAGAAAATATTAATATTTCAAGGGAAATAATAGAAGAGATTGTTTCGATAAATTCAGGAGATGTTAGGGCTTCACTCAATGATTTACAAGCAAGGAATATAAGTGTTTTTAGGGATAAACAGATTAATGTTTTTGATGCTTTAAGGATTGTTTTAAAAACAACTAATTTTACAGAAGCAAGGAATGTCTCATTCACAGTTGACTTAGATCATGAAATGTTTAAATTGTGGATAGATGAAAATATTCCCAGAGAATATGAAAAAGCACAAGATATTGCAAAAGCATATAATAATTTATCAAGAGCAGATATTTTTGATGGTAGAATACTTAAAAGGCAATACTGGGGTTTTTTAAGATATTCAACTGATCTTATGACTGCAGGAGTGGCATTATCTAAAAAAGAAAAATACAAAAAATTTACTGGTTATGCATTCCCAAGTTATATTCAAAAAATGGGATCTTCAAAAACAAAAAGAGCAACAAATAAACAAATTTCCTTAAAACTCAAAAAATATCTTAAAGGATCTACAAGAAAAATAGAAGATTCTTTTGAAATAATTGCATCCATTTTGAAAAAGAATATGAGAGAGGGGATTAAATTTTATAGATTAGATATTTCAGACGCAGCATATATTTTAGGTGTAAGTGAAGCACAAATCAAAAAAATAATGAAAGAAGAAACACAAAGTGAAGACCAGTCAATAAAAATAAAGAAAAAACAACCAACTAAAGAGATTGTATTAATTGAGGATAATACAAACAACCAATTAACTCAATTTTTTTGAGGTGAAATAGTATGAAAATAATAATCATAGATACAAATTTCTTTTTTTTAATGTCTAGTAAGAAAATTGATATTTTCAAAGAGATATGTGATCTAGTAATGGAGGAGCATAAATTAGTGGTAACTTCAAAAATTTTAACTGAATTACAAACATTATCTAAAAGAGATACGGATGCTAGATTCGGTTTAAAAGTATTAAATACAAAAATAAACGAAGGGGAAATTAGATTAATAGAAAATATACAGCATCCAGATGAGTTTATTGCAGTTTTTGCTAAAAATAATAATTTGATCGTTTGTACAAACGACGCAGATTTAAGAAAAAAAGCTAAAAAAGCAGGAGCAAAGGTTATTTCTTTAAGGGCAAATAAAAGAATTAATTTTATTTAGGTAAAAATACTGAAAAATAGGGTAATAAAAACATATTTAAATACTTCACCACATTAAAGTTAGTAGAACAACTTAATATTAATGGGCAATAGGTGAAATTATGTATAAATTATTTAAAATAGAAGATAAAATACGCGTTCCCCCAAAATATTTTTCAATGAAATTAGAAGAAGCAATAGTAGAGTTATTAATTGAAAAATATGAAAGAAAAGTAGATAGGGAAGTAGGAATATTATTAGATATTCAAGAAGTGAAAGTTTTATCTGAAGGAACAGTAATCCCAGGAGATGGAGGAGCTTATTTTTTAATTGAATTTGAAGTTTTAAGTTATTTACCAGAAATAAACGAAGTCATTGAAGCAAATGTAACTGAAATAGTAGAATTTGGAGCATTTTTGAATTTAGGTCCAATTGAAGGACTTGTCCATTTATCTCAAATAACAAATGATTTTTTAACTTATAATAGAAAAACCTCTTCTTTTGCGGGGAAAGAATCTAAGAAATCATTAAAAAAGGGAGATTCTGTTATGGCAAAAATATCTACAGTTAGTTTAAAGAGTAATATTCATGATATTAAAGTAGGATTAACTATGAGGCCAGAAGGATTAGGAAAAGAAGAATGGGTAAATAAAGAAGAAAAGAAGAAGGAATCTGAAGATAAAAAACCTAAGCCAAAAAAAGTTGAGAAAAAAAAATAGGTGGTTGAATGGCAGGAACAAAAGCATGTAAGAATTGTAAGTATATTGTTGAGAATTTAAAAGAATGTCCCGCTTGTGGAGAAAAAGAATTTACAGAAAAATTCAATGGGCAGATTTATGTTTTGGACATAAATTCTGAGATCGCACAAAAAATTGGTGCTAGATTACAAGGCAATTATGCAGTAAGAGTTAAAAGATAAATACTCACTTTAATTTTTATTTATTTTTAATCAAATCCTTTTATGGAAAAAGAAATAAAATTTTTATATGACAAACCTGCGCTTATTATTGATGAAGATATTTTAGTAATCGCAGATATACATATAAGCGCTGAAAAAAAACTTATCCCTCAAGGAGAAGAAATAATTAATCTCACACAAATAATGTTAGATGATATTTTAGAAATTATTTCTATTCACAAAATTAAAAAGATTTATTTATTAGGAGATGTTAAAGAAGATTTATATGAATTAACTCCCGAACTATTTTTATTTTTTACAAAACTTTCCGAAGTTATAACTGTAGCAGTTATAAAAGGAAATCACGACGCAAATTTAGAATCAATACCAAAAATAAAAATTCACCCCTGTAAAGGAATAGTTCATGTTTGTAAAAATAAAATTAAAATAGGTTTAGCACATGGGCATGCTTGGCCAGATGGGGAATTATTATCATGTGATTATTTAATTTTAGCACATGAACATGCGCACATATCTATAGAAGATGAAAAAGGTAAAATATATTACGAAAAAGTTTTTTTAACTGCAAATATAGATGAACAAAAAGCAAAACAAAAATATACAAAAATTAATAAAAATTGTAAATTAATTATTGTTCCAACATTTAATCCAGTTTTATCTGGAAGAGCGATTAATGAACAAAAAATTGGTTTTGGACCCATTTTTAGGAATAAAGTATTTAAAATGAATAGTATATTAATATATACATTAAAAGGCATTTGCCTTGGGCAGCTAGAAGAATGGAGTGATAGATATGGGGCGAAAAGGAAGAGGAAAAGAAAAACTTGAAACTTGTAGTGCTTGTGGTGCGAAAGTACCAAGAAACAAAGCAGTTTATTTTGAAAAAAGAGACTTCTTTTCAACAGATTTAAGAGAATCTGATAAAGATCCAGAATATGATAATCCATATAGAGATACAGCAATGTACACAAAAAAATTAACTTATTGTATAAGTTGTGCAAAACACAGAAAGATTTTTGAGAAAAAGAAGAAAGCAGCTGCTGCAAAAAGAGAACAGGAATAAAGGAGGTATTAGATGGGTAATTCCTCAATAATGAACATGACTGAAGAAACAGTCAAATTTGGAGATAAAGATTATAAAGCAGTTAGACTAATTTTAGGAACAGTCCCTTTGTTAATTATTAAAGCAGAAAATGGATATGTGGCATCAACATACATTGACCATGGAGCAGCAGAAAAACTCGGAGATATAGCATGTTTTGTTACAAATGTTAAATCATTTGAAGATTTTGAAAAAGCAAAAGTAAAACACGCAACTAGTTGGGCAGAAGATTTAGGTATACGTCCAGGAATGAGTATAAAAAAAGCACTTGAGATAATGGGAGGAGATTAATTGAAATGTACTATCCATACTAATCGAGATGCTGTTGGAAAATGTTCTATTTGTAAAAAGCCATTTTGTGATTTATGTTTAGAAAGTTTAGGAGAAAAAAGAGTGTGTTTTAAATGCTTAGAAAAGGTAGCAAAAAAACAAATTGACAAATCTAAATATAATCCATATAAATCATTAAACTTTTCGTTATTAGTATCTATTGCTTGTTTTGCGTTAATATTTTTTTATATGATATTTTTAAGCCTGCCAATACTACCAGAAGCATTTACAGATTTATACTCTCTTGAAGCAAAGGATTTTATGGTTTTAATAGGTAAAGCAGTTTTAATATTTATTGAAATATTATTGATATACCTTTCGTCTTCAATTGCATTTATACTAGGATTATTAATAGTGATAGGATTAATTGTATCTCCCTTTATTCCTTCTTTTATAGGAAGTAATATTATGCCTGAAATCACAACTGAGGTAGTAGTATTTCATATAATTTTACCTATATTGTGTTTCATTGGGTTATTAATAGGTAAAAAAGGGTTATCAAATAAAAATTAATAGAATCCATCCTCTATTCTTTCACTTCTTTTTTTGGATAATTCAGCTCGTTTTTGACAAATATCTAATTTAATGTTTCCTCTATCTGGAGGTGCTAAAATACTATTCCAAAAAGATTTAGTTTCATCATACCTAAATTGAGCATATTCACATATTACTGGATCTCCAAGAATTATTGCAACTTCAGTTAAGCAGTCTATCATATTCCCATATTTATCTTTTGCATTAATGTTAAAGGTTTCTTCACAAAAACTAACTGCATGAAAGTTATCTTTATTATATGCAGCAGTGATTGCAAGTGATTTATAACATAGAATAGAAGAAGAATCTAATGTTATACTCTCTTTACATTTTATTCCTATCCCTAAATCTTTTGTTTCTAAATAATCCTGAACAATTAACATAGTAAAACATTCGTCTTTCACTTCTCCATCCAGCATAACACCACAGTTTTCTTGTTTTACTGATAAGCACCCAGATAAAAATATGAATATAAATAAAAAGATTATTTTTTTCATAATACCTCACCAGAATCTGTAGGTATACTCCCTCTTCTAAAATTACGTTCTATAATATTTTTTAAACTTTCAGCTGAATAGCCAATACGTATTAATCTAGTATGTCCCCTAATTCCTTTTCCACTTTCTACCATTGTTATCAATCCAAGCATTTCCAAATCGTTTAAATACTCTTGGAACCATCTAGCAGTTCTTGGTTTTTTCTTATGTTTTTTACAATTTCTTCTATATTCCTCGTAAACTTCACCAGAAAATAAAAACCCAGACTCTTCTTCATTTAATTTTTCATATCTACTTCCTTTTAAGTCTAAATCTGCAACAGATAATAAAACTAATTGTTGATGGTCTGGTAGAGTGATTATTGCTTCTGCGGCTAAATCTTCATCTACGTTCCTTCTTGCTTCTTCTACTTCAGAGTCTGTTATTTTTTCACGATTTTTATCTTCAGCAATTTCTCCTGCTTTTAATAATAATCTTAATGCATATCGTGCATCTCCATTTTCTGAGGCAGTTATAGCAGCAGTCAAGTTTATTGCTGATTCATCAACTATTCCTTTTTTAAATCCAAGATTTGATCTATATTTTAATATTTCCTGTAATTCTATTGCAGAATAAGAAGTAAAAACCATTTCTGTTTCATATAAACTACTTTTACTTCTAGCATCTAATTCATCTTTAAAATTAAATTTATTTGATATTCCTAACAAAGAGACACTCCCTTCAGATAATTCATCATTCATTCTAGTTAATGTATATATTAAATCATCTAATTCTTTAATCATATCTACTTCATCTAAAACAATTATCAATCTTATTTTATTTTCTATTATCCAGGAAACTAATTTTTCATAAATATAAGTCAAACCAAATCCACTTTTATCTAATTCAGAAATATATGTTTTTGCTATTTTTTGTATTATCCTATATCTAGTGTTATACACTTTACAATTAACGTATGTCATTACTGCTTCTTTTCTTTCCATATCATTAAATTTTTTCATTATGTTCTTGACAGAAGCAGTCTTCCCTGTGCCTGTTTTACCATAAATAAATAGGTTATGGGGTCGTTCATTTTTAAATGCAGGAGAAAGTACTTTCATTATCTTTTCTATTTGTTCCTCCCTAAATAGAAGTATTTCTGGAATATAATGTGGGGAAAGTACGTTTCTATCAACAAAAATACTTTCTTTTGCTAGTATATCTGAAAATGAAGGCATAGTATCACAGAAAGATTTATAAGAAATATCCTTTTAATTCTTTATGTTGAAACTATAAGTAGGAATTATACTAATGAGGTGAGATGAATGGGATTATTCGAAAAAATTTCAGGAGGGCTTGGATTAAGTAAAAGTCTTGATCTAGAAGAATACATGGATACTGTGGAAATGGATGAGGTAGATGTTCTTCATGAACCAGCGGATTTTTATGTTAAACCAATAGCTCTAGAGAAAGAAGAAGATGTAACAGCTATTGTAGAAGAATTAAAAGCAAGAAATATTGTGCTTTTGAATGTTTCTAAAATGTCTAAATGGCCAAATAAATTAAAAGCATCTGTAGGAGCATTAAAAAAATATGTTTCTAAAGTAGGGGGAGATATTGCAAGAATTGATAATGATAAAATTTTGTTAACTCCAGGTAGAGTAAAAATTGTTAAAAAATTAAAGAAGAGATAGTTCTTCTTTTTTCTACTTCTCTATTTTTTTATTTGTTCTTCTAAACACAGATAATATAGAAACTGCTTCTTTTGAGCTTATAAATGATCTTCCGACAAGTCTTTTAAACCCAATTTTAACTTTTTTTGGGTTTCTCATGTCATATGAAAATTTATCTACTAACATATTAAAAGATTCTAAAAGTTTTTCCTTTTCTTTTTCAGATACTGCTTGTTCTGGTGTTTCGTAGATTAGATTATTCAATTCATAAACTATTATTGCTACAGAATGAGATAAATTCATAATAGGATATTTTTTATTTGTAGGAATTGTTATTAAAAAATCACATAAATCTGTTTCAATTTGTGTTAGCCCTACTCCTTCTCTTCCAAATAAAATTGCTATTTCTCCTTTTAGATGTTTATAATTTTTGAATTCTTTTAATGCAATGGGAGTTCTAAATGTTTTTTTGAATCTTTGAAGTACTCCAGTAGTACCTACAATATAATTACAGCCTTTTACTGCACTATATATATCTTTATATATTATTGATTTTTTAAGTAAATCATTTGCGTGTTTTGCAAACATAAGCGATTCATTATTAATTATTTCACATTGGGGATTAACAATACAGAATTCCTTTATTCTAAAATTTTTCAATACTCTTGCAATTGCTCCTAAATTCATTGAACCTTCAGGTTCTATAAAAATGTATTTAAATTTTATTTTTTTCATTCTACTGTTGCCTCTATTATGTTTAATTCTTCAAAAAACATTTTTTTTGTTTCTAAGATTTTAACTTTAAATCCTTGGTCTTCTAATATATCTATCGTTTTTTTAGTATTATCCAATGAACTATCTACTAACAAAATTTTACCTTCTTTTTTTAGATGTTTTTTAACATTTTTAAGAAATTTATCAAGTGTTTCTCTACCATCTATTCCTCCATCTAATGCTTTGTTTAATTCTCCCTTTACTTTATCTTCTTCTTTTGTTGGCAAGTAGGGAGGATTAAAAATTATTAAATCAAATTTATTTTCTTTTTCTATTTTTTCAAAAAGATCACTTTGTTTAAATTCACAATTTTTAAGATTATATAATTCAGCATTTTTTTTAGCCAATTCAACAGCCTTTGCGTTGATATCTATACCTAACGCATAATCTGCAGTTTTAGAGGCTATAATGGCTTGAATACCGCACCCTGTGCCTACATCAAGTACATTACCTTTAGCACCTTTAACATAATCAGCAAGCATAAACGAATCTTCGCGCGGCTCATATACATCTGGGTCATCCATGAACTCATATTTTTCATAGTATGTTTTAGTCATTTAAACACCTAAACTATTGATTCTTGTAATTTTTCTCTTAATTGTTTATATTCTTTTATTGCATTTTTTCTTTCTTTTTCATTATTTGCTTTTGTTAATGTCAAATAACTTTTTTCTAATTGTCTAGCATATTTTTTATATTTAGTTGCATTATAATTATGATATTCTGTTTGTTCATCATTATTATACATTTTTTGTCTATATGCTTCTCTATTTTGTTGTTCTGCTTTTTCTCTAAACATTTCAAATAATTTTCTAGATTCTATTGTTGTTTCAAAAAGAGTTTTATATTCAGTATTTTCTGGTTTTGCTGTGTAATTTCTTAAAATATCTAAGTTTTGCCTTTCTGGTTTATCAGAATCTTGTAAGTAATATGATAGATATTCATCAACTTTATTTTTTTCTTCTTTATTTTCATATGAATATGAAATAATAAATTCTTCAACATCTTCTCTTGTTTTTCTAAAAGAAGATATGTTTTTATTAAAACTATCAAATGTTTCTCTTTCTTTAGTGCTTCCAAAAACAGTTTTTATTTTATTCCATATTTCTTCAGTTACAGAATGATACTCTCTGTTATGTATATATGCCCCAGTAAATCCGATTAGGTCTCCACTTATCAAATTATCAAATCTTTTTTGATTTATTTTTCTTAATTCTTCATCTTTTGTTTCTTCGAATGTATTTAATATATCCCTTGCTTCTGTTATCATTGAAGAATATGTTCTTGTAAATTCACAATTATTTCTAAAAGAAGATATTTGTTTTATTTCTTCATTATATTTTTCCCAGGACTCTAAAATTGAAGAACGTTTTTCTTTTTGTTTCTCTGTCCAACTAGAATATTCGTCTATAAAACTTTCATTAAGTTTAAATAAATCTCTGTAAAGTATTGTAGTTTCATATGTATTTGTGATTCTATAATATGTATTTTCTCTTTCTTCTTTTGTTAAATTTCCAGATTCGATATCTGAGTAGTATTTATCAAATTCAGTTGTCATTGTTTTATATTCTGTGTACATTTTATATTGGGTAGTAGCTATAGGCATGCGTTCATCTGTGTCTACAGTTAAACTTGGTTTTTGAGTTTCATTAACATATCTGCTGTTTGCTTCTAATGCAATTTTCCATCCTTCAATAAGAATACTATACTGAGTATCTTCTTTTCTGCTTTCATATTCTTCTATCTTTTTATTGTATTCTTCAGTTAGATCTCTTTCTTTTCTTTGTATTTCTTCTAATCTTTTTTGTAATTCTTTTTGTTCTTCAGAACTCCATATTCCATATTCTTTTCCTTCCTCTAATGGTTCTAAGTAACTACTTAATTTAAATGCTTCAAACAATAGGGTTTGTTTTTGTTCGTTTATAATTTGTATTTCCTTTTCTAAGTTTATTTGTTCGTCATAATTAGTATCTATATACTCATCTAATTTTTTTGTCATATTTTCAATAAATAAATTAAACTCAGTTTTAAATGATTCATCTTCACGTATAGCTTCCAATACTCTTTCATCTGCTTGAAATGTTTGAGATAACGGAGAAATAGCAGAAATAGCTAATTCTATAGTATAATTATTTTTATTGAATGTGCTTCTAAGTTTTTCAATTTCTTCATCACTTTTTATACTTTCAGTAGAACGGAATTCCTCAAGAAATTCAAATTGTACTTTAGTTTGAATTTCGTTTAATATATTAAATATTTCATTTGCTTCTGAATACATACCATTTGAAGCAAATTGTTCATATATACTTGTGCCACTACCTATTAATATAATTAAATTGTTTGAATATCTGGTTATATCTTCTTGTATGTTTTTATATTCAGTTTGATAAATAGATTTTAAAGCAGAAATTCTTTCTGTTAATTCTAAAATTTTTTCATGTATTTTTTCCATATTTGTTGAATTCATTTTGCTAGTCAATGAATTTAATTCTAAAATTAGTTTTTCTTCTTCATTTTTATAATCATTTTTTAATATTTCCAGCTCTTTTTCAATTTGTGAATACCGTTTTTGTTCTTCTTCATTTAATCCAGTTATTCCAGATAGGATAAATTCTTTTTTTGCTTCTAATTCTTCTTTTTCTTTTTCTAATTCTTGTTTCTTTTCCTCATTTTTTTCTTTTTGTTTTTTATATTCTTCTTCCCATTTTTTATAATTTGGATTTTCAGTTGAAATAGAATAGGCATTAGGCAATAGTTCTCTAGAAATAAAATATAAAATCATAGCTTGCTGAGTCATAATTGTTAATTTATCTAATTGCTTCTGTATTTTTTGGTCTATTATTCCAGTTCCTGTGTTTTCTCTTGTACTGTCAAATTCTTTTAGTATCTCATTAATTTGATATTCAGATAATTCTGAACCTTCTGGAAGATTCATTTCTGAATATGTCCAGATTACGCCCTTTCTATTAGTATCCAATTCTTCAATTTGTTCTTCTATCTTTCTTAACTCTCTTCCTGTTGCAGTTCTTTTTTGTTTTTCTAGTTCTTCTCTTTTTTGTTCTATTTTATTTAATTTTTCATTTATTTTTTCTTTATTTAATTGTAGATTTTGTGTTAAAACAGCAGTAGTAATCAAATTAAATAGCCCTTCAATAGTTAATGAATAAGCGTAATTACTATTATTATTTAATCCTGTTCCTTGGGAATTTAATGCATATTTTATTGTATTTAAATTTTTAGTTCTTAATTCAAATAATTGAGTAGTTTTTCCATTTAAATCTTTTGCAGTTATTATTACGGTTTTTCCGTCTTTAGAAGGAGATATAGTTATACTTTTTGGATCTATATTTTTCCAATTTTCTTGTAGTTCTTTAATAAATAATTTTTCATTTTTGTTTAATGCAGTATAACCTCTTAAAGAAAGTCCTATTTTTGATAAGGGACCATATATGAGTCTCCCTTTCCATTTTGTTATAGTTTGATATGGAACAATACCCATCGTGAATCTATTCATCATCCCCTGTATCCAATAGTCTCCTAAATAAAATAAGCCTGTTAATAAATCTTTACTAAACGATGCACTATAATCTAGTGGGGGCCCAGCGATCATTTGGGGGGATACTCCCCCTATTCCTCTTTCTCTCATGTTCATGCTTTGCATAGCTTCAGTAGCCATCCTAGCTGTTTCTGAGGTTCCTTCTCCAAATAATACATTTGCTCCTTTTTCACCAAACACACCTACTGCTACCTTACTGCTTATCCCTTGAACAGATAATTTAACCTGCCTAATAAATCCAGCAGATTTAACTGCACCTGTAATTGCTTTTGTAGTTTTTGGTTTATCTACTAAATCTGTTTTTCCAATCCCTTTTTTAATATCTTTAACATTGGCAGCAACTTTTGGAGTTTTTGAATCAACAGATTTTTTTTCTGATTTTTGAATTTTACCACTAATCCCACCAATTATTTTTCCTACTGGAACCATCATAGTAAATGATACGGATTTTGGTTTCATCCTATACTGTCTTCCAGTGGGGGGCCTTGGGCCTGAAAAATTAAAAAAAGATAACGGGTTTCTTCCAGAGGTAAACATTGCAGCTCCCAATATGCCAAAAATAATCAAAACCCCCATACAGATTTGATTTGTTGCACCAGTCACAGATGGAATACAAAATCTAACTGGTTGTGTTGCAAATGTATAGTTATTATATTCTTCTAAAATAGTGGGTGAAGGATCAAAAAATCCTTGGTCTTCACAATATTCTGGTAAAGAAGCGATAGTTTCTCCTAAACAAAGTGATAATCTTTCTAAATCTGTATTTTCTCCAGGGCAATAGTAAAAAGAAATAGTTGTACAATTTGAACAAGTGGATCGTATATAATCTAAATTAAATACAAACGTACCTTCTTCATTAGAGTACATTTTGCATAAATTTCTTGTACCATCATTACATGAGTATCTTACAAAGATTTGTGTATTTGATATTCCTATCTTTGATCTTGTTTCATTTTCATAGTATAATAATCCTTCTATTTGCATAGAAGTATCGCTTGAAGAAATAAACGCTAAAATATTTGCTTGTGTTATGTCTGAAGAAGTACACGTTTGCATAGGTCTACAATAAATATATGGAGTATATGTAGTTGCAGGAGGTATTGTATCAATTGGTTTAGCCGAATATATAAGAGATAAACTAATAAGTAAAATAAAAAAGATAAATTTTATATTATTATTTTGTTTTAACTTACATAACAAACTAATTCACCTCTTCTCCTCGGCATATTTGGTGAGCCAGGACATGTGTTTATGTTTTCTGTTTTATCTATTTTTCCGCAGTCTTGTCCAGGATCTCCATCTCGTGGATAAATTATTAATTCATTATTTAATTGTGAATAACTTGTTTTATCATATGTAAATAAATTTCCGCTTAAATCATCTATCATGCAACATTTATATCCATTAGGTAGTGAGCTTATTATATCTGCATCCCATATTGTTAGGTCTTTTATCCTTCCGTTTGGTCCTGCTTCATCAATTGTTCCATCTGAATAATATATATTGCAATTATAAGTTCCTGTTGTTTCATTACACAATATACATCCTTGTGTCCAATCAACTGCAGTTCCTTCATATGTTTCGAATGTTTGTTGTACTCTTGCACACATAGGCATACATTTTACATTATCTGAATCTTCTAATGTTCCATCACTACATGGTTTTCCATCAGAACAAATGTGTGCATTTGTTCCTTCGCCGCATAATCCAAGGTCTATATCTTGTGTTGTACATTCAACACATTCACATTCAGTTCCTTCCCATGCATAAACCTTTGAATATCCAACATAACTGTCAATTCCTATTAATTCTTTTGAGTTTTCTTGTAATGTACAGAAATTTTCTGTTTTTCCATCTTCCCCTAAAATTAATCCTGTACCATCGCCTTTATCGCGCCATTCAGAATAGACAATACCTATAATTCCTGCATTAACTAAGTCATCTTGATTACTAAATAAATATTCATAAAAGGTATTTAAGAATTCTTCATTTGCCCATTCATCCCCATAAAAATCATCATCATAATCTGTTGTTGTATATTCTAATTTGTATCTCGCACCAACCTGATTAGATTTGTAATCCATTACAAAAATTGAAAATGTATTAATACATGTGCTTTCTCCACACTCCTTTAAATAGTCTTTAATATCTAGATTTGCACTTATACAACCAGAACCTCCATCACAGATTCCCCCTTCATTATAAACAACATTTCCATTTATCATTAGTGCTGTACAATCATCTTTGCATATTTGAGTTATTTTTGCTGAATTAATAAAATCTTTAGTTGGTAATTCAACTCTTCTATCTACTCTGTAAACTACACATTGATTAAAATCACATCCAGTAAAGTGTATTTCTCCCGCTGTAGGTAAAGCAATACTTGGTGCAGGTCCACATTGCCATCCAGTTCCAGTTCCTTCTCCATCAGTCCATCCAATTTCCCAAGGCATCCAGTCTGAGTAATCTGTATTCCAACTCAAACCGGCATAATATTCATGTCCAACTTCAACACATCCAGTACTTCTCAAATTTCCTTCTTCATCTTCATACCAAGCACTTGCACAGAAAACTGCATCGCTCTCATCACATGTATAGTTTGTTCTCCATGAAGGATGTCCATCTGATCCACTATATGATGCACCTTTTATTCCTCCTATATCACTCCTATATGCAGTATTTAAAATTTTTATATTTGTTTCTTCTGCTCCTGCTCTTGTTTTTATTTTAAAATCTAAAATTAAACTTGGTTTTTCATAACGTGCTAATAATTGACGTGTAAAATTGGTTTTTGTTTCAACTATATTCTGTATTCCTTGTTCATCAGCACTATAAAATCTAGATGAAATATATACATCTGGATGAAAATCTAATGCTAGTATATCTATTAAATTTAATCGTTCTTTATTCATATCTTGTTTTGGGTTTACTAGATTATCAGCATCATAACCAAAAAAGGCATCAAGATTATTTATTAAGTGTTCGCTCATGGTTGCACCCATTTCACCTTTTATGTGAATTGCTACTAAACAATTTGGACACTCTCTTTTTATTGCTCTTGCTCTTTTTGTGAAATCTTCGTGAACACTAATATCTGAACCTTCTAATTCGCCAATTACAATAATTTCTGTTCCTGTTCCTAATATTTTATACCCTCCATATTCCACAGGATCCTCTTCAGTTGGCATCGTTTTTAAATAAGGAACTAAATAAGTTGAAAATACACTTTCATTAGTAGAGGTGTATTTATACAATCCAATCACTTCTTCACAATTAGTTGGATTATATCCTTCTTTATAGCAAAAAGTTCCAATTAAATTAGGATATTCTGGATTGAAGCATATCCCACCTGATATTTCAGCACATTTTTTATTAATCTCTCTTTCACTATATAAATTATTATCTGTTGCAATTAAAATTGGAACCACATTTAATTTTTGTAATTCTATTTTTTTATCATATAAATATTTTACACTTGGTTCTGTTTTTCCTGTTTCATACATTATTGGTTTTCCATTACATTTACAATAATCATTCTCACTTGATAATAAGCTCCCAGCATAAAATTCACATTCTTCTGGGCAGTAATCAGTATAAGTATCTGAAACTCTTATTTCTTGAACAGCCATTGTAACCATTGTTGAAGGTTCACACCATCCATATTCTCTTAATTTTGGCATTATATTTAAATTAGCGCTTGTTTCATAATTTTCTTCGCAATTTCCCCAGTCTATAATTTTGTATCTAAATGGAACTTTAAAGTTTGTTCTATCCTCTTCAGTATTGTGCTGAGGTAAATTATACCAAGTATGCCAAGCTCCAGAATTTTCTCCTAAACAGTTTTTAACAATATTCCAATTTCCTGTTCTATATGAATCAATCCATTCATCAAAACACTGTACTGTTTGTAATTCAAAAGTAACATCACACCTATCTTCATTTGCAAAATATAGATTGTCAATGTATTCTGGATTAACATAAATATATTCGTCTTCTATTCCATAGTATCCATTTAAATAGGTATCTTCTATTCCACTTAATGAATCTGGTTTAAATCTAATGTAAGAAGGCGCACTTTGTTCTATTCCACAATTAATTTCTGAAAAATCAAAATATTCAAATCTATTATAACAAGGGTGTATTCCTTCATGTAGTCCTTCCCAACAAACTTCATCACAACAATCTATTTTTCCATTTGAACCTAAAACCCCATCACTTATTTTTTCATTATCTAAACCATCAGAACACATTTCTCTTTGATTGCTTAACCAACAATCCCAATCTTCAAAGTCTATTTTTCCATCAAAATCATTATCAACCCCATCAAAACAATGAAATTCGTAAGTTCCGCAACCTTCAACTCTACAATCTTCATCATTTATGCAAGAAGTTATAGGATCACATACTGCCCAATCTGTTGTATGGGGGCTACAGTATTGACAAATCCCTCCTAACATATCATTACACTGAACTTCTCCAGTAGTTGAACATCCTTCAGGAATATCAAATCTAGCATAATCATAATTTTCATCTGCTAGATATACAAAAGGATTCAAATAATTTTGGTTTGTTATTTCAAAAACAGGAGTTATTATTTCTTCTTCTGTAAATCTTGCCCTTCCACGTATAAGTGTTCCATAACAACCAGTACAATATTCTTCATCCAATAATCCTCTTTGACATGCTTCTGTCGCATTATTAGTAAATTTAATAGTCCCTTCCCCTTTACACCCAGTTATTTTTGAGGTGCCTATTGTAGATTCTCCAGTGTAACATACAATAATTCCATTGTCTAGTTTACTACAATAGCACATAATATCTCTATTTTCAGAAACGTCATCAATACAGGTGTATCTTGAATAACCCCAGTCATTTGTACATAATCCAGATAAACATTCTGTATTACTTGTACATTCAAAAATCATGCCTGAATGGTGAATTCCGTCTGCATCAGTATATCCAGTCCATTTTTGATAATTCCAAACAGAGTTTAACATTTCAGCATAAAAAGATCTATTCAATCCATAAATAGTATCCATAACATAAGTTACTTCATTTTGAGTTACTCTTAGTGGTTCAACATCTAGATAATATGATCCTCTATTATTCATAAAAATAGGATGATTTTCTGTTGTTGTACATTCAGTTGGTGATGCTCCCCATGCATAGTCACAAAATAATTCGCATGCTCTTCTTGTTGTATAATTATCTGGAAAATAAGAGATTTTAAAAGCAGTTGATGTTCCTTCAAAGTCTGTACATATCCATGCATTTGTTGTATATTCACATCTTGTAAATAGTGAATACTCCCATGCTTCTCCACAAGCTTGTTCACATTCATATTGAGATTCTTCAAAACTTCCAGTTGAAAAGGTTAAAGTACTTCCACTTGGTTTTTGACATTGCCACCCAGTTTCAGGCACATAACTACAAGTTGCACCTTCAGGAACCAAATAATTCATAAACCTGTCTTTAGTCCCACTTGGATTTAAATATGTTAATTTATCATAAACAGGAAAATAGTATCTTGCTTCCTCAAATTCAGAAAATGTTGTTCCTATACCAAATCTAAATGAGTTTATCCATTGTTCTCCGTTCGAAGATTTTATTTCATTTGCAGTTTTATCATTTAATATTTTAAAATCACAAAATGTTTTGTATAATTCTTGTTGGAACTGTTTTTCATTTCTATTTAATTGGTTTGATATTACTGAACTATGGTCATCTGTTATCTCACAAACAGATGGATATAATGTAGGTAAGTAAGAGCTTTTGCCACATACCATTGCAACGCAGTTTTCATTAATACAGGGATTAAATTCTGCATGAGTACATATTGGAAAATTTATAATTAGTGGCTCTCTACTTATTAAAGGATCTTCTTCATAATAACAGCTCCCTCCAATGACTTCTCCATCTTCTATAATCACATCACACTCTATTTCAACTATTGTTCCATCAGGTAAAGTGCAATTACTCATATTTGATAATGAATAATTTAAAGGCGCATTACAACAGGAGATGTATTCATTTTCATATTTAGTGCAACCAAAGAAAATTAAAAACATCATTAAAACTAAAATTATTTCTTTTTTCATATTTTTCACCTAAACTGATTTTGAAATTAATCTTATCATATCTCCAGTATCTCCACCTAATATTGGTGTCATTGCCATAATTAATATTACAGTTGCAGAAAATGCAACAAAAGGATAATAAATCGAACGTATAGTTATTTCTACTAGTATATCTCCAATTCTTTGATAACTAAAAATAGTATATTCGTATGTTTCTTGGCTATTTACTATATTTGCTAAAGAAACTCCTCCTTTAAATCCAGGGTAACATCCATATGCATTATCTAAAAATGGAGGATCTACTCCTGCAGGGCGTGTAGTAAATGAAGGATCTAACATGATATATAAAACAGGAAATATAAAATATGCACCTATTGCTAAAGCAATTAGTAATCCCCCAACTCCTCTTGTTATTGGAAAAGTTCTAAGTAAAATACCCAAAGGTAAAAATACTATCAACATATTTGCAGAAATATATTCGAGCATTACATAAACTGAATGCAATCCAACAGTTAAAGGAATAATTTTATTTGTTAACATATATCCAGATTCGATTTGTTTTCTTGTATTTCCGTACCAATCACCACACCAAACTGTATAGCCCATAAAAGAAAAACACCTAGATGCTTGTTTTTCCCAAACTGTATTTGTTACATATATTTGATCATATAAGTCATCCAACACTATGATTTGTTCTTCAACTCTGCATTTTGCAAAATTAATTGGTTCTGAAGCTGGATAATCCCCACCAGCACAAGTTACAGTATTAGTAGTTAATAGGTCATCTGTTATAAATGAAAATGCTTGTTGGAGTAGTAGAATTAATAGTATAATCATTATTGCAGAAGCAACAGCATTCAATCCCTCGCTAATTGCCCATGCTTTTAAATTTCTAGCATCAAGTATATATCCAAAACTATAGACAATTCCTGCGATTCCTGCACATAAAACTACAGCTATAATTCCATACATCATCCATCTCAAATCAACCCATCTACTTTTTAGTAGTTCTATATTATCTGCATCATAAATATCACCTGCATTAATTGTAAACATAAGCACGAAAACCAATGCAAAGATTAAATTAATTTTTTTCATTTATATCAACTGCGTTAATTTTGAGATATCAACTTCTTCTCCGAGTAATTTTGAAAAATCTTTCGTTACTAAAACTACTCCTATAAATCCAAGGTATGGTAAAAATACCCCTGCTAAAAATATATGGGTTGTAGATTTAAAAATATCTATTAAATTATTATGTGAAAAATCATCAACTGTATTCCAATCCATAATATCTACGATTCCTTCTAATGAAACAGGCCAAATGTCATTTTGAATATCTCTTTCATCTGGAAAGATCATACTACTATGCCAATTTTGCATAATTGGTCCCCAAATCATAGCTTCTATTGTAAGCATAAAAGGTAAAAATAAAAATAAACCCACAATAATTGCAATTAAAGCACCACCTAAGCCTCTTAAGAAAGGAATTGCTCTAATTATTATGCCTGCAGGTAAAAGAATATATAAAAATCCAGAACTAATATATTGTAATAAATATAATAGGAATAATGAATTGAAAAAACAGATTGTTGCAATGTTTAATGAAGTGTTAAATAAAGAAACATAATTATAATTACTTGCATGCGCGTTCCAACTTGTAGCAGGACCTCCTAAAAATGCCATTGCACACCCATATGGGTTTACATGCAATTCATCCCCTTTACAACCAAATTCATTTAATGAAGCCCTAATATTTCCTACTGCTATATTATATCTTATTAGTGACATTACATCATTAGAGTATTCTGCTATATTTGATAAATAACTGCAAGAAATATCATACATATTCCCAGAATATGGACTTCCTCCAGAATACATTCCTGCAGATATAGCAACACCAGAACCTTCTGTGCAAAACCAGGTAATCCCTCCTAATATAAATACTGCTATTATTACGGTTAATATTGCTTGTCCTAATTCTGCCTGTGCCCAAACATTTAATCTAGGATTTTCAGTGATTTTACCTATCATATAAATTATTGAAATAAATCCTAATGTTAAAAACACAGCAACAAAAGTAGGCAGTAGAAATTCATCTACTACTATGTCGCAAACAAATCCACAGCTCGCACTTAAGTTAGAAAAAAGCAAAACAAACAATGTAAAAAATATTTTATGATTCATTCATTACACCGACAATCTTGTTAAATACATTAAATCAACAGTTCCACCAAAGAATGAAACAGTTGCTGTTATAAAGGTAAGGAGCATTATAATTAGTATTAAGGTAAATAAAATTATATCAACAATTATTTCTGCTGCTAATATATCTAAAGTTGTTTCATTTAGAATCCCTTTTCTTGTTCCGTGTGTAGTTCCATCCCCTAATCCCAAATTAGGTCTGATATGTTCTGAAAAACTAGGATTAAATTCATTGCATCTTTCAACATCACTGTCATCTATTATATAGGTAATATGTTCTGGATCTCTTGTTATCCCTAAAACATTATTATGGAAATCTTGAGATATTGTTTCTAAAAATAATACTGATACTGGGAAAACAATTCCAAATGCTAATGCAACAGCAATTAAAAATCCGCCAAACTGCCTTGTTAAATGGAAGGTCCTAAAAAATATTCCAAGAGGTAAAAGAAAAGTGTATAATATTATTCCAATTTGATTCAATAAATTCAAAGAATATAAATCAGTTATTCCAATTGCAAGTGTAGATAAACCAGTAGTTATTGGACCCAATGCAACATTTAAGCCAGAACATCCTCCAATATAAAATCCAACACTCCAGAAACTACATGATGCATATTTTGAACCTTGTTCTGCAAGTTTATTTGTATATAAAATTATTCCTTCAAACCTTTCTTCTGCTCTGTTTAGTTTTTTATCTAATGCAGTCTGTGCTGATGCATGTAAAGTTAATTCTTCTCCTCCAAGTTTTTCGTTTAGTATCGGCATTAAACTTATTTCAAAAACTCCAATAATAAATAATAAAACAGCTATGCCTATTCCAGTAAATATTACTTGTATTAATTCATCTTTGAATACAGAAGTGTAATGTTGATTTTGTAAAATAGATGCAATAATATAACCAAATATAACAATTGAAAATGAGACACTCACAGCAATAAAAACCATAGTTTGCCAAGATGCTAATTCTGCAGAAGGAGTATCTAAAAATTCTGCATGTGCTAAAGAAAAGCATAGTAAAAGTGTAAATACACTTAATTTAGATAAGTTTTGCCAATCCAGGTATTTCATAATCACCACCAAGGAATTGTGAAAATCCTCTAATAAATGCAATTGTTAAGATTATACTTAATAAAGGTAAAATATATGCAGGGAATAATAAAATACCTAATGCCTTTGCATTTGTTTCTCCTTCTGCACCCTCTATTTTATTTATTAATTCTTTAGGTCTTACATCATAAAAACCTTTAATCTCTCCACACACAGAAGCACAGTCGGTTCTTATTTGAGGTAATGTTGTACAATCTGGACTGCATTCCCAACAACCTTGACATGGGCTCAAAGGTAATGTATCAATCATACATTCAGTAGGGCAATCGTAACAACATGAAAAATCACAATCTGGATCTCTTAATTCTGAATCAATAAATCTGCACCCTGCATCACAATCTGCGCAACTTTCACATCCATTTCCATCTGTTGTTTCTGGTAAATATCCTAAACATCCTTCAGGACATCCACTTGAAGGGTCAGATAGTAATCCTTCTGTTGTCCTTTCCCAATATATATCTCCACATGCTAAATTACAATCAATTTGATATGGTGAGGGGATAATTACATTACACATACAACTATCACATTCAGAAGGACAATGAGGATGAGTTGTAGTTCTATCTGTTCCATCAGCATAATCAAATCTACAATCGGCAGGACAATCACCACATGAAGAAGACCAACAATTATTTAATGTAGGAGTCAAATTCATTTTACATTCATTTGGACATAAAGTTGTTGGACAATAATAAGTTGAATCAGATTCAGAACAATCTGTTCTTTCTCTTATTACTTTACATTCTTTTGGACAATCATTGCATGCTTCTTCATCACAAAAACATAATGATGCGGTTAAAGGTAGTTCTCTACATCCTATTGGGCATCCATTACAAACAGAATCACAAAGCACAATATCATGATTTAATGATATATCTTCCCATATTTCTTCTGAGGGTTCAAAATCATAAAATGAACTACCTGTAGGTAAATAGGGAGAAAAAATACTTGGAGAATATATTAATGAGCCATCACTAGAATTAAATCCTAAAGGATATTGTTGTAGACATTCAGCAGGACAATTATCATTTAATGGAGAGAGCATTTCATCACCATATATTTGAATAGATAGAGTAAACATAGCAAAAACATAGGTTAATGGTAAAACAACAATAACTCCTATTCCTATTGCCATTAATAATCCGCCCATTTTTCTTGTTAAAAAGAAGGACCTAAATATTAATCCAAGCACAATAAATATTGGGCCAATCGAAAAACCTATTGCATTCAAAAAATATTTTTGTGCTTTTAATGATGCTAATATATTTCCATAGTAGTCTATCAGGATTGAATTTCTTTCTACAATTAATCTTAAATTTGCATCTGGTGATTCTGAAAAAGACATGTAAGGTAAAGTTTGAAGTGCCCATCCTTCTTTTAAAGCAGCTCTTCTACCTATTGTTAAAGTTTCAGACATTAAATTTTTTGCAGCTTTATTTGTAGTATCAAATGTATCATCTAAATATAAATTTGCTATACAAATTGCTTTTTGTTGGCCTTCTACACATTCAATTCCTAAATTTTCAAAAATATCTATAATCAATAATTCAGATATAGAATCTAAAACACCTAATCCCACAATTATTAAAGCCAGCATAATTCCAGAAACTATAATTTGAGATAGTTCAACATCTGCCCATGCTTTTAAGATAGTTATATTAAATGTTTTTGATATAATATAAGCCAAAGCAACAAAAGCAAAGGATATTAGTATTACAATTATGGCCATTAATACCCAATTTTTTAACCAAGTGTTTGAGATAACAGATCCAGGTTCCAAAATTCCCCCTTGTGTTGCATCAATAAATAATCCTTCAGAAGTAGTATTTGAGAAGTGATCTATTGCATATTCATTGTCAATCCAATTTCCACTAATAAGAACAACGCAAAAAATCAATAGGATTAATACTTTTTTGTTCATCATTACACCAATATTTGTTTGAAACCTTTATATATTGCCATTACTGAAGTAATTAAAATAACTAAACTTAAATTAGGAAAAAATATTGCTTGCGGAAGTAATATCGCAATTGGGGTTATGTCTCCCATTGCAAAATCAATAGGTGCAGAAATAGGCAAGGTATTTGAGGCACTAGAATAAAGTAAATAAGTCATAGGTAAAATAAAAGCTGCACCAATTACAAAAGCAAATATGAAATTACCAATATCTCTTGTTGCTGGGAAAACCCGTAATACAATTCCTATGGGCAGGAATAATGAAAAAGATAAATTTTCTATTAGTTGTAAAATTATTTTTTGAACTTCTAAACTTACTATTGTTGCAAAAATGATATTTACTACAATATCCTTTTGAGTGCTGTATGATAAATAATATGCTCTATATGATTTACCTGCTCCTCCACTAGATGTGAATGGGGTGCCAATGAAAGCATAATAAGTACTTTCAAATTGGTCATTTAAACTGCTTCGTGTTAATTCAGATATATATGAAATTCCTTTTGAAGTTTGACTATCAAGGTATATATATGCTTTTTCAAATATATTGTCACTTAATTCTAGAAAAGCAAACATACTTCCTAAAATTATAAATATTAGGAAGATGGAGATTATAGTATTGGTTATTTCTGTTTTTGCCCAATGAATAAATTTAATTTGATTTAATATTTTTCCTACCATGAATGAAATTGAAATTATTGCAAAGGAGAGTAAAACTCCTAATAATATATACACTAATGAATCTGTTATTATGCTTGATTCTGCAAAACAAATGGAAATGGTAAATAGAAGTATAAATAATATTTTTTTCATTAAATCAACCTACTTAATCCATAAATATGGATATCTGCGCCTAATGCAGAGGATATACTTTTTACAGACACAATAGTTAAAATTATTGAAATTAAAGGGAGAACTATTGCTAATAACCATTGAAGAGTAACTAATGGGAGAATTGTTTTGATTATTAAATCATATGTTTGATCAAAAGTTGCACCTTCCATAACTGCAAAACCAGAAAGTGCAGCACCATATGTATATTGAAACATGGGAACTGCAAAATAATAAATAATTTCAGCTATTGGTTTACATGCGACATAACATGTATAAAATCCACCTGTGAACCAACCGATAATTGCACATAGGGTTGCACACACAGACACAATAAATCCAAATTGTCCTAGTTGAGCAATGCTTGC
>Ga0334889_1000804_pt1 | contig 45580 bp, 38 predicted proteins | sample GraSluR1_MG_2_FD_207222 | JGI IMG/M metagenome (GOLD analysis project Ga0334889, IMG submission 207222) | Sludge microbial communities from methane-producing bioreactor in Wageningen University, Netherlands - Granular Sludge_8_08-R1 | ecosystem: Engineered > Bioreactor > Anaerobic > Unclassified...
TCCGCACCAGCCACAGCATGAGCGGCACCTCGATGAGCACGCCGACCACGGTCGCCAGCGCGGCGCCCGAGGCGAGCCCGAAGAGCATCGTCGCCGTGGCGATCGCCACTTCGAAATGGTTCGAGGCCCCGATCATCGCGGCCGGCGCGGCATCCTCGTAGCGCAGCCTGAGCAACCGCGCCGCGCCGAAGCCGAGCCAGAAGATCAGCAGCGTCTGCAGGAACAGCGGGATTGCGATCCAGAGGATCGTCAAGGGGTTGGCGACGATCACGTCGCCCTTGAAGCTGAACAGCAGCACGAGGGTGGTCAGCAACGCGACGATAGTCACCGGAGTGAGCACGGGCAGGAAGCGCGCCTGGAACCACGCGAGCCCGCGCGCGGCGATCAGCCAGCGGCGCGTCAAATAACCGGTCACCAGCGGCAGCGCGACATAGACCCCGATCGACAGCAGCAACGCCTGCCATGGCACCGGCAAGCGGCCCACGCCAAGCAGGAAGCCGCCTAGCACGCCATAGAGCAGCAGCATGGTGAGCGAGTTGATCGCCACCAGCACCAAGGTCAAGCCGTCGTTGCCGCGCGCGAGGTAACCCCAAACCAGCACCATCGCCGTGCAGGGCGCGACCCCCAGCAGGATGCAGCCAGCGAGGTAGCTGCGCCACAGCGGCACCTCGAGCATGCGGACCCCTTCGTGCAGCACCACGGTGCCCGCCCCGTGGACCGCGCCCACGGGCAGGTCGAGCCCGAACGGCAGCTTCACCAGGTCGGTAGCGTCGGGTCCGATGAAGCCGCGTAGCAGATAGCCCAAGAACAACGTCGCGATGCCGACCATGGTGAAGGGCTTGACCGCCCAGTTGATGATCAAGGTCAACAGCAACGGCTTCGTGTTGCGGCCGGCCCGCGCTACGCGGCCGAAGTCGATCTTGACCATGATCGGATACATCATGAAGAACAGGCAGACCGCGATCGGAATCGACACGACCGGCGCGCCCTGCACGTTGATCGTCATGGCGTCGAGCTGGTGGGCCACTTTGGGCGCCAGGCGGCCGAGAACAATGCCGCCCAGGATGCACAACGCGACCCACACCGTGAGGTAGCGCTCGAAGACGTTGGTCAGGCGGCGTTCCTCGGTCGGACAGGGGACGGAATCGGTGTTGGTCATGCTGGCTCCTTGGCGAGGCTTCCCGGCAGCGTGGCGACGTAATCGCGGATCTCGTCCCGCACGCGCCGGTAGACGGCGATGATCGCCGCCTCGTCGGCGAGGTTCTTGGTCAAGGCCGGCGGGTCGTCGAAGCCATGGTGCACGACGCGCGCACGGCCGGGAAAGATCGGACACGTCTCGTGGGCATGGCTGCAGACCGTGACGACCACATCGAAGGAGACGTCCCGGAACTCGTCGACGTGCTGCGAGCGGTGGCCGCTGATGTCGACGCCGGCTTCGGCCATCACCTGGACGGCGCGCGGGTTCAGGCCGTGCGTTGCGATGCCGGCCGAGTGGGCCTCGAGCACGTCGCCCTTGAGGTGGCGCGCCCAGCCCTCGGCCATCTGGCTGCGGCACGAGTTGCCCGTGCACAGAAAGAGGATGCGTTGTTTGCGGGTCATCGGTTCTTCTCCGTTCGCGCGCAAGCGGTATCAGCGTTGCCGCGTTGCAGGCGGCAGTAGTCGGCGGGATCGACGGCGCGGATCTTCGCGAGCGTCTTGCGATCGGCGGCCAGCCGGCGGTCGCCCGCCGTCGCGCGCCTGAGCCAGATCAGCAGATCTTCGTAACGGGGGGCGGCGGCCAGGCGGTACCATATCCAGCGGCCGGCGCGGCGTTTGTTGACCAAACCGGCGCGTTCGAGCACGGCCAGGTGCCGGCTCACGGTCGCTCCGGTCACCGCCAGCAGGCCCGTGATCTGGCAGGCGCAGAGTTCGTCCGCGCCGTCGAGCGCGGCGACGATGCGCAGCCGATTGCGGTCGGCGAGGGCTTTCAGCGCGGCCAACATGCGTTCCAACAACGACTCCGATCATTTAGCTGAACAGCTAACTGTACCATGATAGCTGCAAGAGCCGCCGGCGCAATGGCCGATGTGGGGAAGGTGAGGTGCCGCGGAGAGAAATGTCGTCGCGACGGTGTCTGTCCGAATATTCGAAGATACCGACGTGCCTGTCTGTGATTCCGGCCGCTTTGCCGCGTTTCTGTTGACGTGCGAACACGCGAGGAGCGGCGAGGGCTCCCGGCCGGGCGCTCCGGTCGCGCAGGCGAGAGATAGGACAGAGACAGGAGGCGTGGCGATGCCGACATCCCGAACGCGTTTGACCGGCCGCTGCCTGGCGGCGGCCTCGCTGATCCTCGGCCTGCTTGTGGGCGTCCCGCGCGCCGAGACCATCCCCGGCGGCGAGGTCAGCGGCACCTGGACCACCGCGGGTTCTCCGTACTTGATCACCGGTGAGATCGACGTGCCGGCAGGCGCGACCCTGACGATCGAACCCGGCGTCGAGATGCGGTTCCAGGGGCATTACAAGTTCAACGTCCACGGACGGCTGCTCGCCATCGGCACCGAGGCGGACAGCATTCGTTTCCGCGCCGAGAACTCCCTGACGGGCTGGCACAGCCTGCGCTTCCGCGACACGGCTACCAGCGGGCAGCCGGTCTCCGAACTCCGCTACTGCCGGATCCAGGACGGCCGGGCCTCCGGAAGCTGTCCCGACAACACCGGCGCCGGCATCTACCTCGAGCGCGCCAGAACGGAGATCCGCCACTCCTTGATCACCGGCAACCAGGCGACCAGCGGCGCGGGCAGTTGGGGCGGCGGTGGCATTGCCTGCGACTACGCCAGCGAGGTGGTCATCGCGAACTGCCGGATCGTGGGCAACGCGTCCGGCGCCGACGGCGGCGGCATCTACCTGTACTGGTCCGCGCCGGTCATCGAAAACAACCTGATCGCTGGCAACACAGCGGTGCGTGGCCGCGCGATCTCCGCGCTCGTCAACTCGGCTGCCACGATCCGCGGCAACGTGATCCGCGACCATCCAGGCACTGCGATCTATCTGTCCGGCGCCCACGCCCGACTCGTCAACAATCGCATCGAGAACAATAACGGCAGTGCCATCGAGTGCTATCTGTGCAATCCGTACATTATCGGCAATCTGCTCGCCGGCAACAACGCCGCGTCCGGCGGCGGCATCCGGCTGACGGGTTCGAATCCGCTGGTCTACAACAACACGATCGCCGGCAACTCGGCGAGCCAGGGCGGCGGCATCTACGCGACGTTCCACTATATCGGCAGTGTCATACCCAGCCTGCCGATCCTGACCAATAACATCGTTTTCGAGAATTCCGCCGGCAGCGGCTCTCAGATCTACATGAACACCAACTGCACGGCGACCCTGGACTATTGCGACGTGCAGGACCTGGCGTCCGGCGGCACCTTCGGGACCGTGACCCTGCTCGCGGGGAACATCGACCAGCCGCCGTCCTGGCACGGGACCGGCGAGCATCCGTACGCGTTGGCCGCTAACTCGCCGTGCCGCGACGCCGGCACGCCCGATTGCAGCGGCCTCGGGTTGCCGGTGGTCGACCTGGCGGGCAACGAGCGGGTTTGCGGCGACCGCGTCGACATTGGCGCCTACGAGTACAGCGGCGGCGTGCCGGTACCGGAGAGCCCGCCCGCCGCGAGGGTCGTGTTGCTGCCCAACTTCCCCAATCCGTTCAATCCGTGCACGACCCTGGCATTCCGGCTTGTTGAGGCCGGACAAGCGCGACTCGACGTCTACGATCTTGCAGGGCGGCATCTGGCGACGCTGTGGGACGGACCCGCGCCCGCGGGATTGACAACCGCGACCTGGGACGGCACCGACGCGGCGGGGCGGCCGGCGGCGGCCGGCGCGTATTGCGGGCGACTCGTGGCAGGCGGCGAAACGCGAACCGGCCGCTTGCTACTGGTGCGATAGTCGCCGGAGTCGATCTGTAGGAAACGGGCCGCCTGACTGGCGGCGAACCGGCCGCCGTCCACGATGGAGCCGATCTAAGCGATCGGCCGCCTCGGTGGGCGACGAGGCGTTGCGGCGCCACTCGTGTTCCGGAAGCATCCGAGCCGCCGTAAAATATTCCGTGCGAAAGCCGGAAACTGGAACTATCTTTGCTGACGATCCCGACAGGGACACCCGTTTTCGCCTGCCACGATCCTCCGGCTGCCTGGCACCCCCAGAATGCATCGGGACCGTCGTACCGAGAGCGTGCGACCTTGCGACATCGAGGCGTTGCCGCGCCGCAGTGCGCCGGTAGCTTGATGGCGATACGGGATGCGGTCCGACACGCGGTCGGACCGACAGTTGGCAGCGCGACGGACCTGTCGGATATGGCCGGCGGTACCGAGCGCTGGCGAGTGCCGGCCAAGCCGGCAAAGGAAGTTGTGAGAACGTGAAGAAGATCTATGTGGGCAACCTGCCCTTCTCCGCCACCGACGACGAGATGACCAAACTCTTCAGCCAGCACGGCACCGTGCACTCGGTCGCCCTGATCAACGACCGTGAGACCGGCCGTCCCCGCGGATTCGGTTTCGTGGAGATGGACGACAACGAGGCCATGGCCGCCATCAGCGCCCTGAACGGGTACGAGATGGACGGCCGCAACCTGCGCGTCAACCAGGCCGAGGATCGCCGCACCGGCGGCGGTGGCGGCGGTGGCGGCAGTCGGGGTGGCTTTGGCGGCGGTAGCCGGGGTGGCCGCGGCTGGTAACCAGCGCTTTGCCCACCAAGTCGAAGGAACGACAAGGAACCCCGCTCCCACCTGGGAGCGGGGTTTTTGTTGTGCGCCAACGTGAATAGACCAACGCGGGGACGGTCGTACACTCGTGGCACCGCCCGGTTGGCACGCTGCACAAATTGAAAATGCCATTTACAATTTGTGCAGTCTGGCCGCACGTCCCCAACAACGCCATCAACACCGAACGCGCGAAGGTGCGCCGACGACGCGCCGACGCGGGTTCCATCGGCGCGCTTGCCGCCGCCCCGCCAATCGGTTATACCGTGACAACGCCACCGGCGGCGGGCTGCAACGCGAACGGGTCGGCCCGGCGAGGCAATCGCGAATCAGAGGTCACGTATGAAGCGCAACCCGATCGAGACCGCAACCGAGGCCGATTTCGCCGACCTCTGGCGGCTGGAGCGCGAATGCTTCGACGAGGAGCGCCGCGCTTCCCGGCGCAGCCTGCGCCACAGCTTGCGCAGCCCGCGCCAATGCGTGCGGCTGTTGCGGCGGACCGCGGGCGGGCCGGCCGTGGCGTCGGCGACCCTGATGCTGCATCCGCGCACCGTGCGGATCTATTCGGTAGCCGTGGCGCCCGCTGCACAGGGCCTTGGATTAGGGAAGGCCCTGGTGCAGGATGCGGTCGAGCTGGCGGCCGCAGCCGGCGCCGCGCAAGTCAGCCTGGAGGTCGACGCACTCGATGCGGCGCTTGTCGCCTGGTACGAGCGGCAAGGCTTTGCGAGGGTCCAGCGTCTGGACGACTATTACGGACCCGGCCGGCCGGCCCTGCGCATGCGGCGGCCGCTCGCGCCGACGCCGGCGTCCGGACGCCGCTGACACGGAAGCGGGGAACTCGTGCGCAATATTCTGGTCGTCAGCCGCGAATCGCACTGGCCGCTCGACGTGGAGAACGTCGAGGTCGTCACGCCGCGCCAGTTCCTGACCGATCCGTCGTTCAGCGAGGGGCGCATGCGCGTGTTCAATCTGTGCACGTCGTACCGCTACCAGACGACGGGGTACTACGTATCGCTGCTCGCGGAGGCGCGCGGCCACCGCGCCATCCCCAGCGTCACCACGCTGCAGGACATGCGCTCGCCGAGTCTCCTGCGCACCCTCGTCGACGACATCGAAGACGTGATCCAGGCGTCGCTGAAGAATGTGCCGGAGCCGCGCGTTACCCTGAACATCTACTTCGGCGAAACCCTCGACAAAACCTACCGCGAGCTCGGCCATAAGCTGCACCACCTGTTCCAGGCACCGCTGTTACAGGCGGTCTTCGTGAAGATGGACCGCTGGATCCTCACGCAACTCTCGCCGCTGTCGTTTGCGCGGGTGCCGGCCGAGGATCACGACAAGCTGCCCGATCTGGCGCGCAGCTATTTCGCGCGCAAGCAGTTCCGCCAGCCGCAGCTTCAGCGCAACCCGTACGACCTCGCCGTGTTGGTCGATCCCCAGGAAACGTCGCCGCCGTCGGACAAGGCGGCGCTGGAGCGCCTCGAGGCTGCCGCCGACAAGCTCGGCTTCGACGTGGAGTTCATCACGCGGGAAGACTACTCGCGGCTCAGCGAGTTCGACGCGTTGTTCATCCGCGAAACGACGGCTGTCAACCACCACACCTACCGTTTCTCGCGCCGGGCCTATGCCGAGGGCCTTGTGGTGGTCGACGATCCCTGGTCGATTCTGCGATGCACCAACAAGGTGTATCTGGCCGAGATGCTGGCCCGCGACAAGGTCGGCTGCCCGCGCACCACCATCATCCAGAGCAGCGCGAAGCTCGAGGCGCTCACGCAAAACTGGGAACTGGGTTTTCCCTGTGTTTTGAAGCAGCCCGACAGTTCGTTCTCGCGCGGCGTCCGCAAGGCCGAGAATCCGGCCGAGCTCTCGAACCTGCTCCAGGAGTACTTCAAGACCAGCGATCTGGTCATCGCCCAGGAGTACCTCGAATCGGAGTTCGACTGGCGCATCGGCATGATCAACCGCGAACCGCTCTACGCGTGCAAGTACTTCATGGCCAAGGGTCACTGGCAGATCTACGATTGGCGCGCGGCGCCGAACAAGGCGGCCGGGGCTTGGGAGACACTGCCTGTCGAACTCGTGCCGGCGCCCGTGCTCGAAACCGCGGTGCGCGCGGCCAACGGCGTCGGCAACGGGCTCTACGGCGTGGATCTCAAGCAGGTCGGCGACCGCGTCGTGGTGATCGAGGTCAACGACAATCCCAGCCTCGAAGGCGATGTGGAGGACCAGATCCTCGGGCCGCGGCTCTACGAAAAGATCATGGAATACTTCGTGACCCAGATCGCGGCGGCGCGCAGTACGCTCCCGAAGTCGAGCGCCGCGAGCCGCAAAGGGCAGACCCCGCCGCCCAACGTCTGGTACACCTGATGCGCGGGAGGTCGGCACCGTGTCCGAATTGGCCCTGATCACCGGCGCCTCGAGCGGCATCGGCCGCGAACTGGCCGTCGTCCACGCGGAGCATCGCGGCGACCTGGTTCTGGTCGCCCGCCGCGAAGCCCGCCTCGCCGACCTGGCCGACCGCCTGCGCGGCGACCACGGCGTGACGGTCTATGTGCTGGACCGTGATCTGTCCGAGCCCGGCGCGGCGGCGGCGCTCGTCGCGGATCTCGACCGCGCCGATCTGAAGCCGGCGATCCTGATCAACAACGCGGGCTTCGGCTACTGGGGCCGTTTCCACGAGCAAGACCTCGCGCGCAATGCGCGCATGGTGCGGTTGAACGTCACGGCGCTCATGGAACTGACGGGCTTGCTGCTGCCGCGTATGGTGCGCCATGGCCGCGGGCGCATCCTCAACGTGGGCTCTACCGCCGGCATGGTGCCCGGGCCTCGCCAGGCGGTCTATTACGCCACCAAGGCATTCGTCAACAGCTTCAGCCAGGCGTTGGCCGCCGAGTTGCAGGGGACCGGCGTCACCGTTACCGTGCTCTGCCCCGGGCCGACGGAGTCGGAGTTCGCCGCCGCGGCCGACCTGCAGGACACGCGGAGTTTTCGCGGACGCCGGCCCTCGAGCCGCGAGGTCGCCGAGTACGGCTATGCGAGCATGCTGCGCGGCAAGGATCTCGTCGTCCACGGCTGGCAGATGAAGACGCTCATGCTCGTGGGCCTGCGCGTGGCGCCGCGGCGGGCCGTGATTCGGGTCGTCGAACGTCTCCAAAGCAAGCGGGAGGCGCCGGCCGCACCGCCGTCGGGTGAGCGCCGGCGGCGCGGTTAGGTCGACGCGAAGGATTCAGTCCAACAGGTCGCCTTGTTCCAGGTCCAGCGCGAGCAGGCCGAGCAGGTCGGTGCGCGACGATTCGTCGAGCCCCATCGCCTCGGTGACCGCGGCCAGGCGCCTGCCAGCCGGGCTCTCGGGATCGTAGACGCCGCCGGCGCCGTCGCCCAGGCAGTGGCTCAACAGGTCGCCGCAACCGACGAGGCGCACCAGGTCTTGATGCTGGCCGGCCGCCTCGGGTTGGTGGTGCCAGCGCGCGCACGCCACCAGACCGGGCGGCATGCTCCAGCCCTGCAGCAGGCGTTCGCCGACCTCGGTGTGGTCGAAGCCCAGCACCCGCCGTTCGAGCGCGCCGGCTTCGTCCTCGCCGGCCTGGCGCCGCCGCTGGATCTCGCACGCTTCGTCGGGCAGGTTCAAGAGGATGATCAGCTTGCCGAGGTCGTGCAGGACCCCGCCCGCGAACGCCTCGTCGGGATCGGTCCAGCGCATGAACTCCGCCACGCGCCGCGCCGCCAGGCCCGTCTCGACGGCATGCCGCCAAAGGGTGCGGCCGGCCAGGCCGACACGCGATCCGTCGGCCGGAAAGAGCGAGCGCGTCGACGCCGCCACGACGACGCTGCGCGTCGTGCGGGTGCCCAGACGCACGATCGCCTGGTTGAGGCTGCCGCAGGACTGGCCGCCGCCGTAGAGCGACGAGTTGCTGACTTTGATCAAGCGGGCGACCAGCGCCGGATCCTGCGAGAGCGCCGCGGTCAGCTCGGCCAGCTTGCAGTCCGGATTGCTCAATAGGTCGAGAATCCGCGCGATCACCTGCGGCATCGGCGGCAGATCCTTGATCTTGGCGACCATCGCGTCGAGACCCTGGCCGGCGGCGGCCGCCGCCGGCGCCGCCTGGCGCTGGTCGACCGCGGCGGCGGCTCGGGACGGCCCCGCCGCGCGCGTCTCGTCGGATGGGGTTCGCAACTGCCACGACAAGAGTTCCAGGCAGGCCAACGGCCCGACCGCTGGCGAGTGGCTCGCCGTGGCGGCGTAGAGCAGGAGGTCGTGGCCGCCGATCGCGCCCAGCGGCAGCACGGCGCAGTCGGCGGCAGGCGCCTCGGCCTCGATCGCGTCGAGCACCGGCGAGGGAAAGACCTCGCCCAAGAACGGCACACCGTGGGCGAGGACGCGCTGGAAGACCTGATCGCCGGCCAAGTCGATGCCGGGGTCGCGATGGTCGCGGGCGGTGAGTCGTCCGCCGGGATCGCGGTAGTACACCGTGGCGCGCCGCAGGCGGCCGCCGTGGACGGCCATCAACACCGTCACCTTGCAGTGCGTCTGCGCGAACGACAGCAGCTCGCGGATTCGCCGCTGCTGATCGCCGGCCTGCAACAGGCGGCGCAGCGCCTGGCGGTACGGGCTGAACGCGGTGGTCTCGGTGGGCTTGGCCGCAGAGGCCGGGTCCGCGGCGCGCGCCGCGACCAGCTCGAGCCGGCCGCGATCGACCAGGGCCCGAATGGCGCGCGCGGCGACCAGACGGGGCAGCGCGGCGGTTTCGAGCAGGTCGGCCGCCGTCGCCGCGGAGTCGGCGAGGTCCAGCACATACTGCTCGACCGGGCTCAAGGCGGCGTCGCCCGTCGGCGCCGCGGTCGGTTCGCCCTCGCCGCCGGGCGGGGCTGCGCCTGCTGCGCCGTCGCCGGCGGTGACGGGTACCGCGCACGCGGTCGCCACCGGCCGTCGCTCCAGCGGCGCGAGCCCGCGGAGCAGCTCGCGATACTCGTCGACCTGGCGCGTGAGGTCCATCACCAGAGCCTGGCCGTCGCCGGGCGGCAGGTGCGGGATCAGGTCGACCGCGATCTCATTGAACTGGAACTCGCCGCGGTCCAGCAAGAGCAGCCGCAGGACGGTTTCCTGCAACCCCGTCTGCAATGCGGCCGCGACCGCCGGCGCCGGCAGCGATGGGACCTCTTCCAGAATGCGCGGCAACGGCAGCCCGGTCTCCTTGCGGCCCCGGCGCAGGCGCTCGAGGATGTCGGCGCCGACCCCGGCGCGCTCGAGCTCGGCGAGGATGAGCCGGTCGGCAGCCTCGCCATGCGCTTCGACCAGCAGGTTGCGCTGAAAACCAAGGCTCAGGACCTCGCCGTCCCGGCGGACCGTCAGCACGCCCTCCTTGCCCATGTGGCAGAGGAAGAGAAGCAGATCGGCGGGCGCGAACTGAACGAGGTCACCCTTGAACATGGGCGCCGTCCTCCTCGGATCGGAACCGGGCGCATGCTGAACGGACGTTGCCAGGTGTTAGATCGGCCGCCGCGGGCGGGCCTTGACCGCAGGTTGGCAGCGGTGGCGGCGGTGGCGGCGGCTTGACGGCGGCGGCGGTCCGTGGTTTTATTGGCTGAGCGCCAACCGCCAACCGAGGACCCAACATGCCCGCGCGACCTGTTCCTGGCTTCACCTGAGTCCCGCGCCGGGACGCTGCCCGTGTCCGGCCGGCGCGACGTGGTCGCTGAGGGGTCTCGCTTCACCCGAACCGCTGCCATCGTTTCTTCCTAGCCGTGCACAGGTCGCGTCTTTTTAGCGCGAGCGTGCGGTTTGACGGCGTGCCGTCCGGCGCGATGGCACTGGGCGAGGCAGGATGGAGGCGAGGTGGCGGGATTCCCGCGGCACTGGGACTTCGACGAGGTCTACGATTCGTTCGACCGCGGCTGCGGCGATTTTATCATCGACCTCAAAGCCGTCATGGCCGACTTGGCGGCCGGCGCGGTGGTGATGATCGCCAGCCGCGATGCCGGCGCCCCGGTCGAGATCCCCGCCTGGTGCCGGCTCACCGGCCATCGCCTGCTCGACGCACAACCGCCGTTCTTCCTCGTCCGCAAACGAGACGCTTGATCATGGGCGGAGTACGGAACTCGAACCTGAACTCGAACCTGAACCGAAAGTGAGTGACGAGCCATGTCCAATACCTTCTGCGTGACCATCTCCGAATGCAAGACCAACGGCGACAAGGCGACCCTTGGCTTCGTCGTGGCCAACGCTGCACTGGGCAGCGACAAGGACACCATGGTCTTTCTGAGCGCCGACGGCGTCTGGGCCGCGGTCCAGGGCGAAGTCGACAAGATCAACGAGGGCGAACCGTTCGCGCCCTTGAAGGAACTGGTCGAGAAATTCACCAACAACGGCGGCAAGATCCTGGTCTGCTCGCCGTGCATGAAGAAGCGCGGTTTGACCGAAGACCGGCTCGTGACCGGCGCCAAACCGGCCGGCGGCGCCGCCCTGGTCGAGTGGCTGGCCAACGGCTCGCCTTGCGTGGGTTACTGAGATGCTCGGCGATGCCGATCTCGCCGCCCTGGTCCCCGACCGCGTCTTCGACGGCGGTGACCTGGATTGCGGCTCCGGTCTGGCTCTATTGATCCGCGAGAACATGCGCGAGGTGCCGGACGGCGGCGTCCTCGAGCTGCGCAGCCGCGAGCGTACCGTGACCGACGACTTGCCGCCCTGGTGCCGTATGGTCGGGCATGAGTACCTCGGCCGGCTGCCCGGACGGGTCGCCGCGGAACAGCGTTTCTTCGTGCGCAAGGGCGCGGGCGAGGCCGCCGCGCGAGAAGAGCAGGCGTTGCAGGCCGACAAGGAGCGCGCGCGGCAGTACGAGTGGCGCTTGCGGGCGCGTTCGTCCGGCCACCTGCGCACCACCGTCTATTGCCGCAACTTCCAGTGGCACCTTGGGCAGCCGGCGAGCTTCGAAGCGAAGGACGAGCACCCGTCGGCGGTCGAGGCGCTCTTGGGCGCCGTGGCGGCCGACCTGGTGACCGGGTTCGTGACCGCCTGCGGACAGGCGCAGCTCGCTGTCGACGATGTCGAGCTGACGGCCCGCGGCCGCCTGCATGACGTGCTGGCGCACCTCGGCCTGGCGGACGGCGATCCCGCCTTCGCGGCCATCGAAGTCAAGCTGTTCGCCTCGACGTTCGCCGACCCGGAGCGCGTGCGCGCGGTCTGGCAGGAGACTGTGCGCCGCTCGCCCCTGGCGGCGACGCTGGCCAAGGCGGCCGATTTCTCGGCGCGGATCGCGATCGTATGACAAGCGACCCCGGTCGAAAGGATGGCGAAGCAATGTTCATGGTGACACAGGTCGGCAGCTGGCCGCGTTCGCGGGACCTGCTGCGGGCGCTGCGGGACAAGCAACACGGCCGCCTGACGCGCGCCGAGTTCGAGGCGGTCGCCGACCGCGAGGTGCGGCGCTGCGTGGCCTTGCAGGTCGAGGCGGGGGTCGACGTCGTGGTTGACGGCGAACACCGTCGCGACAATTTCTACTCGTTCATCACCGACAAGCTCGACGGCACGCGCCTGATGTCCCTGGCCGAGATGCTCGACACGGTCGAGGACAAGGCGGCGTTCGAGGAGATGCTCCAGACGCTCGACGTGCCGGCCTCGTCCATCCGCAACCCGACCTGCGTGGGCAAGCTGGCGCGGCGGGAGCCGCTGGCGGTCGACGAGCTGCGGTTCGTGCAGCAGCTCACCGACAAACCGGTCAAGGTCACCCTGCCCGGCCCTTACCTGCTGACGCGGTCGATGTGGGTCGGCGCGTTCTCGAAAGCGGGGTACGCCGACAAGACGGAGCTAGGCGATGATATCGTGCGCATCCTGCGCGAGGAACTGGTCGCGTTGCGCGATGCCGGTGCGGCGTTCGTGCAGTTCGACGAGCCGGTGCTGACGGAGATCGTCATGAGCGAGGAGTGCGACCGGCGCACGTTCATGTGAGCCACGCTTGCCACCCGCCGGGATGCGGGTGCCGAGTTGGACTACGCGGCCGAGCTGATCAATCGCATCACCGCCGGCGTGACCGGCGTGCGCACCGGGGTCCACGTCTGCCGCGGCAACTGGAGCCGGCAGGAGGACGTGCTGCTGACCGGCGATTACCACGCGCTGCTGCCGGCGTTCCGGGCCATGCGGGTCGATCAGTTCGTGCTCGAGTACGCCACGCCGCGGGCCGGGGAGTTGCGTGTTGTCGGCGAAGCGCTCGGCGGTCGCGAAATCGGTCTGGGTTGCGTCAATCCGCGGACCGAGGCCGCTGAGGACCCCGCCGCCATCGTTGCGCGGGCGCAGGAGGCGCTGCAATACTGGCGGCCGGAACAGATCTTCTTGAACCCGGACTGCGGCTTCGGTTGCTTCGCGAACCGTTGCGTGAACGAGGAAGCGACGGCGGTGGCGAAGCTGCGGGCCATGGTCGCCGCGGCGCGAGAGTTGCGGCAACGCCACGGCTGACGCCGGGGCGTTGGCCGGGCTCTGTCCGGACAACGGGGACCGAGCCGAACGCCGATCCGACAATAACGATCCGTGCTAGCCGCTCTGCGCCGCGATCTTCGCCCAGGTATCCTTGAGCGTGGCGGTGCGGTTGAACACGAGCCGCCCCGGGCGGCAGTCCTCGCTGTCGGCGCAGAAGTAGCCGTTGCGCAGGAACTGGACCCGGTCGCCCGGCCGCGTGGCGGCGAGCGACGGCTCGAGCTTGCACCCGCGGAGCGCCTCGAGCGACGCTGGGTTGAGGTTGGCGATGAAGCCGTCGCCTTCCTCGGGGAACGGCCGGTTGAACAAGTGGTCGTAGAGCCGCACCTCCGCCTCGACGGCGTGCGCGCAGCTCACCCAGTGCAAGGTGCCCTTGACCTTGCGGCCGTCCTGGGCCTCGCCGCTGCGCGTGGCGGGGTCGTACGTGCAGCGCAACTCGACGATCTCGCCCCGCTCGTTCTTGACGACTTCCTCGCAGCGGATCAGGTAAGCATGTTTGAGGCGGACCTCGCCGCCCGGGCGCAGGCGGAAGAACTTGGCGGGCGCGTCCTCGCGGAAATCGTCCTGCTCGATCCACAGCTCGCGCGCAAACGGCACCTGCCGGGTGCCGGCGGCGGGGTCCTCGGGATTGTTGACGCAAGTGAGCTGCTCAACCTGGCCCTGCGGGTAGTTGGTCAGCACGATCTTCAGCGGCCGCAGCACGGCCATCACGCGCGGCGCGACCCGGTTCAGGTGATCGCGGATCGCCCACTCCAGCAGGGAGTAGTCGACCGTGGAGTCGGCCTTGGCGACACCGATCCGCTGGTTGAACTCCCGAATGGCCTCTGGCGTGTAGCCGCGGCGGCGCAACCCGCAAATGGTCGGCAGGCGCGGGTCGTCCCAACCAAAGACGTGTCCCTCGCGCACGAGCTGCAGCAGCTTGCGCTTGCTCATGATCGTGTAGCTGAGATTGAGGCGCGCGAACTCGTATTGATGTGGTTCGTGGGGGACGGGCAGATTCTGGATGAACCAGTCGTAGAGCGGCCGGTTGACCTCGAACTCGAGCGTGCAGATCGAGTGCGTGATGCCCTCGATGGCGTCGCTCTGGCCGTGGGTGAAGTCGTAGAAGGGGTAGATACACCACTTGTCGCCGGTGCGATGGTGGCTGGCGTGCTTGATACGGTAGAGCAGCGGGTCGCGCATCTTCATGTTCGGATGCGCCATGTCGATCTTCGCGCGCAGGGTGTACTTGCCGTCAGGGAACTCGCCGGCTCGCATGCGCGCGAAGAGGTCGAGCGATTCGGCGATGGGCCGGTCGCGGTCGGGGCTCGGGCGGCCGGGTTCGGTGACGGTGCCGCGGTAGGCACGCACCTCGTCCTCGCTCAGCGAACAAACGTACGCCTTGCCGTGTTCGATCAGATGGACCGCCCAGGCATAGAGCGTGTCGAAGTAGTCGCTGGCGTAGAAGAGGCGGTCTTCCCAGTTGGCGCCCAGCCAGCGCACATCGCGCTTGATCGACTCGACGTACTCGGTCTCCTCGGTCTCCGGATTGGTGTCGTCGAAGCGGAGGTTGAACTTCCCGCCGAACTCCTGCGCGATGCCGTAGTTCAGGTGGATGCTCTTGGCGTGGCCGATGTGCAGATAGCCGTTGGGCTCGGGCGGAAAGCGCGTATGGACGCGACCGCCGTTGCGGCCTGCGGCGACGTCGTCAGCGACGATCTGCCGGATGAAATCACGTTCCTTGGCGACGTCGGCCGCATCGGTACTGTCCGTCGCGTTCTCGAACCCGGGGTCTTCAGGGCGCGTCATGTCAATCCTCGCTGGTCGTAGTGCCGTGGGGGCCTGCAGCGGGGAAGGCTAATCGCAGGCGCCGGAACAGTCAATCGAGCCGCTTACTGGCCTGGGCTTCCGGGACGCCGGTCACCCCGGGGCGCGCGTCGGCCGGACGCCGATCACCGCGGCGAACCGTCCCGCCGCCTCGCCTTGCCGGCGCCAGCTCCAGAACCGCTCGCCGCGGCAGATCGTGCAGACGCCGCTGAGCGCGACTCGGTCGCGTGGCACGCCCGCGGCCGCGAGTTGGGCCAGGTTCGCGGCCCACAGGTCGAAGCGCCAGCGGCCGCCGTGCGGCTGGAAGAACTCCGCCGCGCCGCCGCCCAGCGCCGCCAGGGCCGCGTCGCGCACCTCCGTGCCCACCTCGTAGCAGCACGGGCCCGCAGCGGGCGCGATGGCGGCGTGGATCGTATCCCGCCGCACGCCCATCTCAAACGCCAGCTTGTCCAGCATGGCCGCCGTGATCCCGGCCAGCGTGGCGCGCCAGGACGCATGCGCAAAACCGACCGCCGCCGAGCCGTCCCCGCGCCGTCCGGCCGCGAGGATCAGCGGGCAATCGGCGCTGCGCCCCAGCACGCCCAGGCCGGGAGTGTCGGTGACCAGGGCATCGGCCTGCCCGGCCAGCCCCGGCCGATCCACGCGCAAGACCGTGCCGCCATGCACCTGCTTGACCCAGGCGGCTGCCTTCAGGCCCACGCAGGCAGCGGTCGCGGCGGCGGCGTCGGCGGTGGCGGCGGACAGGGCATCGGTGCCGAACGCCGGACCCTCGCGCGTCGTCACGCCATGGACCACGTCGGGCAGCGCGCGCAAGGCGTCGAAGGTGCCGAGAGGCCAGCAGCCGGCGTCACTGATCGTCCAGCCCGCCATCAGAAATTGAAGACGTCCATGAATTGGAACGTCCAGTCGTGGTCGCGCTCGCGGGCCGCCTCGAAGCGCAGTTGCCAGCTCAACAGATTCAGATGGGCGCCCACGCCGAAGCTCTGCATGGCGCGGCCCGGGTCGGCGCCGTCGAACCAGGCGTCGCCGGCGTCGTAGAACGTGTGGAACCCCAGGCCAACCAACTCGCCGGTAACCGCTACCGGCAGCAGGAACAACGACCAGCGCAGCTCGGCCGACAGCAGATAGCCGTGTTCGCCCTCGCGGCTGGCGTACGGCGCGCCGCGCACCGTCTCGGCGCCGCCCCAGAACAGACCGTGCTCGATCGCCGCCGGTCCGCTGACCCCGTAACCGGCGGCGTGCAGCGCCAGGATCGGCGGGCCGGGCAGGTCGATGAACGCGCGCGCACGCGCCAGGTAGCCGGTGGCGTCGCGGCCGCCGCTGCCGGTGCGTCCGGTGACGGTCAACTCGTGAAACATGCCGCGGTGCGGGTAGAAGGGGTTGTCGCGGCTGTCGAACCCCAGGGTGCCGGTGACGACCCAGCCGTCGCGGGTGGCGGCGGGAAAGACCGCAGCCTCGCCGCCGGCGCCGTCGGCACCGCCGCGGTCCGGCGCCGGCCAGCGGTACGGGTCCTCTTGCCGGAAGCTCTCGAAGCCGCCGCCCGCCTCCACGTACAGCGACCCGGCCAGATACTGCCGCAGCCCGAGCCGCGCGTGCCATTGCTCGTAATCGAACGGCCGCCAGACGAACGGCGCCTGCTCCCACAGCGCGTCCACGATCAGGCTTAACCGGTCGCGGCCCAGAAACCAGGGCTTGGTCCAGGCCGCGTGGCCGCGCTGGACGCGGTAGCCGATCGCCTGGATTTCGAGGATCTCGCCGCGACCGCGCAGGTTGATGTCGCGCAACGTCGCGCCCAACAGATACTTGTGGCGCGGGCTGTAGCGCAAGTACGGCGTATAGCGCGCGGTCTGTTCCTCCTCCAGCGTCACGTAGAGCGTGATCTGCTCGTCATCGTCTTCCTCGGTCGACAGGTCGACGAAGGCGAAGTAGCCACAGTCCTCGAGCCGGTCCCAGATCTTGTCGAACGCCCGTTGATCGATCGTCTCGCCGGGCGCGACGCCGATGATGCGCAGGATCACGCTCTGTTCGGTGCGCGTGTTGCCCTCGATGACGATGTCTTGCAGGACCGAGGGCGGCAGTTGCGCCAGGCTCGATGCGGCGGCGCCGAACAACATGCAGCACAGGACAGCGAACTTGCGAACCGTTGCGGCCATGACGACTCCCGGTTGACTGGTCGCCTCGGACCGGCGTCGTGACGGTCCGCCTGCGCTCCATTATCGGCGCCGGCGGCGAATTGTCCAGCAGGGTCCGGGCTGAAACTACAGGACGTCGTCGTAGGATCCGCAGACTGGCGTCATCGGCGGCGCCGGCGCAGCCGACGGCGCGTGAATGTGCGCCGTGCAGGCCGCCAGATGCAGGCATCCCAGACCGAGTTCGCCGAGGTCGTCGCTGAGATCGGCCGCGGTCAGGTTGGTCAACAGAACCTGCGCACGCAGTTGATCCAGGTCCCCGCGCCGGATCAACGGTTGCAGGTGCGTGGCGAGTTGCGACCGCACCAGGGCGTCCAGAACCCCCGCGAGATGTTCCGGCTGCACGTCCGCCAAGCCGCGCAGGATCTCGGTGTAGAAACGCACGGGGTCGGCGATGTGCAGGCTGCAGAGCCCACACAGCGCCAACCGTACACCAGCCGCCGCGTCCCCGTCGCTGACGCCGGCGGGGTCCGTCGCGATCACCAGATGCGCGTCCTTGTGCCAGCGCCAGCCGATCGGTACGTCCGGTCGCAGGAAGTACAGGCGGCCTTGCGGCGGGATCTGGCCGCCGGCCGTGCCGATGTCCAGGCGGTGGGCACCGTCCAGGATGACCTGGCGCAGGCAGCCGCCGGTTTCTCGGCAGGCGACCTGCGCCGGCTCCAGCTCCAGGATGAGCACGCGATCGGCGAAGCAGGCGAGGTCCAGCGGACCTTCTACGGCGCGCGGCGGCCGTGCGGCTGTCCAGGTGACCACCCGCGACGAATCGTCGAGTTGCCAGTGTGACCGTCCGTCGTTCATGGTCTACCTCCGGCGCGGGTGGTTGAACTCCGATTCCCAGCCGAGACCCAGCAGGAAGTTGCGCTCCTCGGCGGTGCGGCTGAGTTCGGCCAGATTATGGCTGAGTTCGACGGCCTGGTTGCGGAACCAGGCTTCGGTCGGATGCTGTTCGTCGAGGCGGCGCGTCAACAGCAGGGCGGTTTCGGCGAGCTGGAGCAGGCGGTTGTCGAGTTCCTCGAGTTCGGGCACGGTCTCGCTGGGATCCCCGGCGATCTTGACGACGCCTTCGCGGTCGAGGCGGCGGAAGATGAAACTGATATGGTCGATCAGAAGGTCGATGATCTCTTCGTGCTCGCTGCTAAGCCGCTGGCCCTGAACCTCGGCGACGTGCAGCAGGTGGTTGCCGCAGTCCTTGAGCAGGTAACCCAGACAGCGGCGGAACCTCCGCTCGGCGTCCACAGCCCGGCGGCCGGAGGCGTATGCCGAGTAGTGCGGCAAGTGGCTCATCAAGATCGTCATCTCTTGGAGGCTGACGCTGGCGGACGGCATGTTGAGCTCCAGGGTTGTCGTTGGCCGTGCGTCGAGCCGGGGCTTGCGGATAGCCCGGCCGTGCAGCATCTGGGGGAGTCCTATCAAGGAACGTTCCGCCACGTCGCGGACGGTGGCGACCGCGGGCGGCAAGCTGCGGCAGAGCGAGAAACGGCTGGTTCGGCGCGGTCAGGCCAGGGCGGCCTGTGCCACCGCGCTACCCTGGGCGGTGCGCATTGCACGCCTGAGGTTCCCGGCGGCGCGAAATGCAAAATCGCTGGCGCTAGGCGGGACGCATCCGGTTTACCAGCGCACGACAGGATTGACCAGGCGGCCGATCTTTTCGATCTCGACCGTGATCACGTCGCCCGGTTTCAGAAAGACCGGCGGTTTGCGAAACAAGCCCACGCCGCCCGGCGTGCCGGTGGCGATCAGGTCGCCGGGAAACAGCGTCATGTGGCGGCTGGCGTGCTCGACGAGCGCGTGCGGGCCGAAGGCGAGCTGATCGGTGTTGCTGTCCTGCATGACCGTGTCGTTCCAGAGGCAGCGGATGCGCAGGCCGAGCGCCTCGGGCGGCAACTCGTCGGGGGTGACGATCCAGGGTCCGCAAGGGCCGCCCGTGTCGATGCTCTTGCCGCGGTAGAACTGCTTGTCGCGGGCTTGCGCCTCGCGGTTGGAGACGTCGTTGAAGCAGGTGTAGCCGGCGATGTACTCGCCGGCTTCGTGGCGCTTGACCGCGCGGGCCGGTTTGCCGATCACGACCGCCAATTCCGCCTCGGCGTCCACCTGGGTGAGGTCCTCGGTCAAGGCGATCGGGCCGTCGTGGGCCTGCAGCGTGCTAGGCGCCTTGCCGAAGAGGATGGGCAGCTCGGGGAGGGGTTTGTTCTGTTCGGCCGCGTGGTCGCGGTAGTTCAAGCCCACGCCGATGATCTTCGAGGGCAACAAGACCGGCGCCAACAATTGCACTCCGCCGAGGGCGAAGAACGGCGCCGGCAGCCGGTCGCCGCTTGCGGCCCGTTCGACCGCGCGCGGTGCGAGGCCGTCGTGCAGCCTGCGAATCCGGTCCATCTCGCTGAACAGCGCGTGCCAGGTGTCCGGCAGCGTGGGGTCGGCGGCCAGAAGGTCCAGGCCGACCGTGTCGCTCAGGGCCAGGCCGCAGCGCGGATCCGACCCCTGCAGGTAGGTGATGAGCTTCATGACCCGATCATGCCCCATGCCTTGTTCCTTGGCAACATCAGTCCGCGCCGATTTAACCCGGATTATTCATGAAGGACCGGCTGCGAAAGGTCAAATGCTTGCCAGGACGCGCGTTCTCAGATCGGCTCGGTCAACGTACCGCCTTGGGTACGCCTCCCTCGCCGATCCTTGCGAGCCCGCGTCCTGGCAAGCATTTTCCACTTTCTCGCGGCGATCCTTCATGAATAATCCGGGTTCAGGACCGTATCGCGCCGCTGGTGGTAGGCCGCCAACACATCGGCCCGGGTCGCGTCGTGGCGGACCCGGGCCGAGTTGTTCGTGGCGGACGAACGCTGCCAGTGCTACTGGACCTGGATCCGACGCGGCAGGTTCTTTTCGCTCTTGGGCAGCGACAGCATCAGGACACCCTGGTCGAGCTTGGCGCTGATCTTTTCGGTGTCGACGCCGCCGCCGACGTCGAACGTCCGGCTCCACTCGACCTTGCCGGGCATCTCCAGGCGCCGGTTGGTGTAGCCGTCCGGGGTCTCCAGGCTGCGTTGCGCCTTGACCGTCAGGATGTCGTTTTCGAGGCTGATCTCCAGATCCTCGTTGCGGACTCCGGGCAGGTCCATCAGGATGCGGTAGTCCTCGGCGCCTTCCATGATGTTGGTGCGGGGCAGATGCTCGCAACCGGTCATCACCCGCGCGGCGGGGTTGTTGTCCAGCGCCGCGTTGATCCACTGAGCGATCGGGTACATGGCTTGTCCTCCTGGTCAGTCGGTTGTTCTTGCTACCTAATTTCCATCGGGAGTCGAACTCCCGTTGCTCATCGTTCGTACCGGCTTCTTTACAAGCGCCGTGCCGGATCGGCGCCGAATCGCGACCGGAGTGATAAGTTGTTGTATAACATCATGTTGATGTCCAAAAGGTCACGGTGCCGCGGATGAATCGACGGCCTTTCCGCCAAAGCGTGACACACCGGGTGTGCCATAATGACATCATGCGCCATTGGTGTGTCAGCGTACTTCTGCCAGCTTGTCTGACGTTAGTCTCGGTCGGCCGAGTCCCGGCGAACGAGGTCGAACCGGCGGTCGCTCCGCCCGATTCGAGCCTGCGCGTCGGCGAGATCCGTCTTGATTTACGGGATATCTTCTCCGCCGAGGAAGTCGCGGCGGCGACCGGTCCCAACCGGCTGCTGCGTCGGACGATGAATGCCCTGCATGCCCGCACCCGATCCTGGGTGGTGCGGCAGGAACTGTTGTTCGAACCCGGCGAGCCTCTGAACGCGGACCGGCTGCAAGAATCGGCCCGCAATCTACGCGCGCTCGGCATCCTGAACCGGGTCGAGGTGGTTCCCCAGGACACCGCCCGCGACGGCCGAGTCGACATCCTGGTCCGCGCGCAGGAGACCTGGACGCTCTCAACGGGGATCAATTTCTCGCTGGCGGCCAACAACGACCTGCGCTGGAACCTGGCGGTCACCGAGAAAAACTTCCTGGGATACGGCACGGTGGTCCAGGGAGTGATCGGCGACGATCTCGATGCGCGATACGGCCGCATCTATCTGCGGCAGAACCGCGTGCTGCGATCGCCCTGGACACTCGAACTGAACTACGACGACCGGACCGACGGCTACACCCGCTGGTTGGGCCTCTCGCTGCCGTTTCGCGCCAACAACCAGACCTGGTCGTTTTCGGTCCGGGCGATGGACCGCCAGTTCCGTCCCCGCTGGTACTTGAGCAACGCCGGACCAGCCGGCCTGGATCCCGCGCGCTGGCAGCGACTGTACGCCCTGGTGCCGTGCGCCGATTGGCTGGTGCGGTCGGAGGTCCTGCGCCGGGTCAGTGCCGCCAACGAGGGGCGCATCTGGCGCCTGGGAGCGGGCGTGCAGATCTACGATCTCAGCTACGACCTCGGACGCGGCCTCTTTGCCCTCAGCGACGGCCGTGTCGCCGACTTGTCGTTTTTGAGCGCGCCGGGACAGCCGCTGGCGCGCGACGCGGGCACCCTCGTCTGGCCGCACCTGATCGCAGCGAGCCAGGGGCGCCGCTGGGCCGTGACCCGCTTCCTGCTGCGCTACGGCAACCAGGAAGACATACCGCTGGATCCGGCCTGGGAACTGCGTTGCGGACCGGCCGGGCCGGCCGTTGGTTCGACCGCCGGCTATGGCGAGCGCTGGTTGTTGACGCTCGGCTACTCCAACTGGGATCAAACCGGCGAGAGTTTCTGGGTGCAGCGCGCGGCTGCCACCGCGTGCCTGGGAGGCGATCGCGACCGTTACCATCAGGTCGAGCTGCTGCTGGGCCATTACCTGCGATCCGGCCGCGGCGAACGACCGCTGACGATCAAGACGTTCCTGGAGGCGGGCCACGGCGAAGGGCTGCGCGGCGATCAAGCAGTATCGTTGGGGCTGGATCGCGGTCTGCGTACGCTGGACGTCGACGGCATGGCGGGCGATCGCCTCCTGCGTTGGTCGACCGAGACCGGCCGCGCGCTGCCGTTCGTGATCGCCGATATCCTGCAGACCGGTTGGGGCGTCTTCTACAATGGGGGCCTTGCGCGCTGGGCCGGCGAGGAGCGAGCGCTGGCGACCGCCCGCCACGAAGTCGGCGCCGGGCTGCGGCTCGGCGCGACCCGCTCCGGTAACAACGAGATCATCCGCATCGACCTCTCCTACGATCTGGGCGGCGAGGCGGGGCTGGTCTTGACGACGATCGCGCGCGGTTTTTTCTAGTCGGCCGGCCGCCGCCGGTGGCATGATCCGCGCCGATGTGCGGTCCACCGCGTTCCTTCGCCGGCTAGAGGTGCTTCGTGTCAGAGACCGCCACCCAGAGTGTCGCCAGGAACACGTTGCTGCTGACGATCGGTCTGCTCGCCGGCCGGATCCTGGCGATCTTCGTCACCAAGAAAATGACCCCGATCCTGGGACCGGCGGGCCTGGGGATCTGGGGGCTGGCCAACGATATCGGCATCATCCTCTTGACCGTCATCAACTACGGCCTGGGCGTGTTGTTGACCCGCGACATCACGCACAACCGCGGCCTGAGCTGGCCCCTGCTGTGGGCGGCGCTGCGCCTGCGTTGGCTGCTGGGCGCCGCTTGCTTCCTGCTCTTGCTGGTCTACTTGCACACCACCGACAAGGACCCCCTGACCTCGGCGGCGGTGCTGGTCACGGCGCTCGGTCTGTTCGCCGAAACCAGCGCGATGGCCTGCGACGCGGTGCTGCAGGCGCACGAGAAAGTGAAGTACCAGACCTACGGCCAGCTCGTTTCGGCCGCCGTCTACTTCGTGCTGGCTTACTGGTGGCTCGACGCGGGCTACGGCCTGATGGGCGTGGTCTGGGCGAACGTCGCGAGCCGCGTCGTTCGCCTCGCCGTGATGGCGCCGCTGATGTTCTGGCAGACCGGTCCCTGGCGCCGCGCGCTGCCCGGCGAGCAGGCGCCAGATCTCAGGAGCATGCTCCAACTCGGTTTCGCGCTGTGCATGGCGACAACGTTCGGCATCATCAGCTACAAGATCGACACCGTGATGCTCACCGAGATGGTGGGCAAGGCGGCGACGGGCATCTACGTGCTGGGCCACCGGGCGCTCGATATCCTGCTCGTCGTGCCCAATCTGTTCGTAACCGCGCTGTTTCCCGCTTTGGCGCGCTACATGGGTCAGTCTCGCCTGGACGCGCGGCGCCTCGGCGAACGCGCCCTGCGGTACATGCTCACGGCGATGGTGCCGGTGACCTGGCTGGTGGTGCTGGGCGCGCGCCCGGTCATCGAGTGGTTTGCGCGCGGTACCGCAGCGGCCGATCCCAGCCAGTTCGCCGACTCGATCTTCGTGATGCAGCTCGTGGTCTGGGGCGTTCCGTTCCAGTCGGCGAGTTTCGTACTCAATCGCACGCTGATCGCCGCCGGCCGCGAGCGCGTGTTTCTGTGGATCGGTGTGGCGGCGTTGGCCACCAACGTGACGCTCAACCTGCTCTTGATTCCGCGGTACGGCTACTACGGCGCCTCGGTCGCCACGGTCATCTGCCTGGCCCAGAGTCTGGCGCTGCAGTTCTGGGTCCTGCGCGGCACGCCGGAGTGGCTGCCGCCGCGGCGAGCCTTGCTGGGACCGACTGCGGCGTTGCTCGTCAGCTGGTTCGCCGCGAGCGCGCTGCTGCATCAGGCGGCGCCGGACTGGACGGACGGGTGGTTCGCGCTCAACGTGACCCGCGGCTGGACGCCATTTCTGGGCGGTATCGCGCTCTGGGCGGTTTGCTACGCCGCCGCGGTTTTCGGGATGCGGATCCTCGACCGCGACGATTTGCGCCTGCTGCCCCAACTCTTACGGCGGAGCGGTTGAGCGATGTTTTCCCGCTTGAGCCGCGCGTGGATTTCCGGTAAACGCAAGACAGTGCCCGCCGCCGCCGCTCATCCCGGTTGATGCGCGGTCGTCCGGGGTCGAACTAGACTGCAGGCAACCGAAGGGCAACGCATGGAGACCATCCGTCAGTTCGCCGCCGATCTCTCGGGCACGGTCTGGGGCTGGCCCGACCTGTTTCCAGCGATGGTGGCCGCGCTGCTGCTGACCGGTTTGTTCACTACGGTCAGCCTGCGTTTCCTGCAATTGCGCGGACTCAAGCACAGTCTCGACATCATACGCGGCAAGTACGACGATCCCAAGCATGCCGGCGACCTCTCGCATTTCCAGGCGCTGACGACCGCCTTGTCGGCCACCGTCGGCATCGGCAACATCGCCGGGGTGGCCACGGCCATCCACTACGGAGGTCCCGGCGCCCTGTTCTGGATGTGGGTGACCGCCGTCTTCGGCATGGCCTTGAAGTACACCGAGTGCACCCTGAGCCTGAAGCACCGCTCGATCCTGGCGGACGGCAAGGTTGCCGGCGGCCCGATGTACTACATCGAGAAAGGCCTCGGCCGGCGCTGGAAACCTCTGGCCGTCGTCTTCGCCGTCTGCGCGGCGACGTCGAGCTTCGGGTCGGGCAACAGCATCCAGGCCTTCACGGTCGCCGATCAGTTGCGCGCCGATCTTGGCGTGCCGACGTGGCTGACCGGCGTGGTCTCGGCGTCGTTGATCGCCGCGGTCATTCTCGGCGGCATCACGCGCATCGGCCTGGTCACGAGCCGGCTGGTGCCGTTCATGGCGGCGGTCTACGTGACCGGCGCGTTGCTGGTCTTGGCGCTGAACCTGCCGGCGGTGCCCGGTATCCTGGTGCTCGTGTTCAAGAGCGCCTTCCAACCGGCGGCCCAGGTCGGAGGCTTTGCCGGGGGCACGTTCATCTTCATGTTGACCTGGGGCGTCAAACGCGGCCTGTTCAGCAACGAATCGGGGCAGGGCTCGGCGCCGATCGCCCACGCTGCGGCAAGGACCGACGAACCCGTACGCGAGGGCATGGTCGCGTTGATGGAGCCGTTCATCGACACCCTGGTGATCTGCACGCTGACCGGCCTCGTGATTTTGTCGACCGGCGTCTGGGACGACAAGCAGCCCGCCGAGCTGCCGATCAATCCCCAGACCGACCTCGTCGTGATCAACCGCGACGCCGGCGTCAGCATCAACGGCCGGGTCGCCGCCGCCGACCGGTTCAGCGGCGTTCTTTACATCGACCAGGGCCGGCCCACGGACGCGTCGCTGGTGTACAACCACTCGCTGGTCGGTCAACCGCGGGTGCTCCAGGACGGACGCGCGTGGCAGGGCACCATTGCCGTGGCGAACGGCGTGATCGACTTCAGCGCCATTCCCGCGCTGCGGCTGGCCGGCGACGTGACCCTGAACGGCTCGCCGCTGACCGCTTGGGCCTTCCAGCGCGGTCTGGCGCCGCTGGCGGGCCGTTGGGGATTCCTGGTCGTGACCGTCGGCGTGGTTCTGTTTGGCATTTCCACGGCGATCAGCTGGAGCTACTATGGGGACCGCGCCGTCGTGTATCTTTGGGGTCCGCGCGGCGTTTTGCCGTACAAGATCCTGTTCTGCGTGATGAACTTCCTGGGTGCTGTGTTCTCGCTGGAGATCGTCTGGAACTTCGGGGACACGGCCCTCGGCTTGATGGCTTTGCCCAATTTGCTCGCCCTTGTGTTGCTCAACAGGCAGGTGCGCGGCTTGACGCAGGATTACGCGTCCCGCCGCCGCGCGACCCGCCGCTGAAGTACTGAAGGGGGCCCGCGATGAACCCGCGGATCTGCGCGCAATGCGGTGCGGTGATCCTGGACCACGGCATCGATCACCGGCGCCGCCACTTCTGCAGCGACGAGTGCTGCGAGCGTTTCGAGGACCTCTTCATGAAGTGCGGCGAACCGGATCCCGCCGATCTGGAGTCCGCCGCGCTGGAGCTTGCAGAGGTGGAATTCGACGAGGACATCATCGCCGGCCGCGACGATGATGATCCGACCGCGGACGACCTCGACGACGATCTCGCTGCGGATCTCGACGACGATCTGGAACTGGATCTCGGCGGCGAGTCGGAGGCCGTCGGTCCTGCCTGAATCACGCGGGCTAGCCGCAGCCGGAACTAGCCGCAGCCCGAGCAGCCGCCGCTGCCGCCGCTGCCGCAGCTGTCGCCCGCCTTGTTCAGGCGCAACAGATAGCCCTTCTGGTGGGCTTCGTCGACATAGTCGATCGTCAAGCCGCCGGATTGCCCGACGATGTCGCGGGTCTGCGGGTCGACGAGGATGGAGTACCCGTTCTGCGATAGGACCGAGTCGTCTGCCTGTGGCTCATCCAGAGCCATGCCCAGGGCGGGGCCGCTTCAACCGAAGCCCTGAATGAATACGCGCACGCCTTTGCCCTCGTGCGCAGAGAAATCGAAGGCGCCGAGGGCAGAATCGGCGGTGTCGGTCACCGTGATCAGCTGGGAGTCGTTCACATTGGCCTGCTTTCATTGGTGGCCGGCCCCGGTCGTAACCGACGGCCGTCGCGTTCGGTAGTCCAAGATCGGCATCTCCGCGCCAAGTCGCAAGCCCGGGCCCCCGGACTCACTCGCCGGCCGGCGCGTAGACCTCGTCGCGCAGTCCGAAGAAGCGTTTGGTCGACACCAGCCAGCTATAGCTGACCGGGACCAGCAGGAGCGTGATCGCCGTTGCAAAGAGCACGCCAAAGCCTAGGCTGATCGCCATCGGAATCAGGAATTGCGCTTGCAGGCTCGTCTCCAGCAAGAGCGGCGTCAGGCCCAGGAACGTGGTGACCGCGGTCAGGAGGATCGGCCGGAAGCGCCGCACGCCGCTCTCGATGATCGCCTCGTCGGGCGGCATCCCGGCGCGGCGGCCGCGGTTGATGAGGTCGATCATCAGCAGCGAGGCATTGACGACCACGCCCGACAGTGCGACCACGCCGAACATCGACAACAGGGTCAGGTCCCATCCCATCAGCACGTGGCCCCAGATCGCGCCCACGATCCCGTAGGGGATGGCGCTCATCACGATCACCGGCTGCAGATAGCTGCGGAAGAGTACCGCCAACAGCGCGTAGATGATGAAGATCGCCATCAGATAGCCCCGCATCAGGCTGCGCATCGATTCCTGGCGCTCCTGCTCCTGGCCCTCGAGGTCGTAGCTCAGGCCGGGGTAGCGGGCGAGCAACTCGGGCAGGTAGCGCGTTTCGAGATCGCGCACGATCTCGGCGGCGTTGGCGGCCTCTTCGTCGATGTCGCCGTAGACGTTGACGACGCGCTGGCGCTGGGCTCGGTCGATCGAGGCGAAGCCGCGGCCCGCGGCGACGGTGGCGACGCGGTCGAACGGGATCTCCCGGCCGTCCGGTGCCCGGATCAACATGGTTTCGAGGTAGCCCAGACTGGTGCGCTCGCGTTCGGGGTAGCGCACCATCACCTTGACCTCGTCGCGGCCGCGCTGCAGCCGCATGACCTCGGCGCCGTAAAAGCCCTGGCGCACCTGGCGCGCGAGGTCGTCGAGCGAGATGCCCAGGCTGCGGGCTTCCGGCGTGAGGTCGAGCTGCAGCTCGACCTTGCCCTCGCGAAAGCTGTCGGTGATGTCGATCACGCCGGGATAGGCCGCGAGTTCGTCCTTCAGCTCGGCCGCGGCCGCCAGCAGATCGCCGGTTCGTGAGCTCGCCAGTTGCACCTGGATCGGCTTGCCGGGTTGAAAGAGGTCGGCGCTGAAGCTCAGTTCGACCGCGCCCGCGATGGGGCCGGTCTTTTCGCGCCAGCGGCGCGCGACGTCGCCGGCCGGGTAGTTGCGCTCTTGGGCGGCCTGCAGCTCGGCCGAGACCTCCACCAGGTGGGCGCCGGTGCCGGTGCTCGCGCCGGCCATCGGCCCCGCGCCGGCGGCCGCCAGCGGCTGGCTGCCGATGGTGGTCTGCACGTGCTGAACGATGTCCGGCGCGCCAGCGGGACGCAGCGCCGCCAGATCGCGCTGGACCTCGGCCAGAGCCGCCTCGATCTTGCGCACGGCCGCCAGCGATTCCTGCAGCGTTGTGCCCTGGGGCAGGGTCAGGCTGCAATTGACGGTGTCGGCCTCGATGCGCGGCATGAACACGAACTTCAGATGGCCGCCGGCGACCAGGCCAATCGTGATCAGCATCACGGCTGTGGCGATCGCCATCACGATCGCGCGATGCCCCAGAGCCCAGGTGAGGTGCCGCCGGTAGATCGTGTTGACGAACCATTCGAGGCGCTCGCTCACGCGGTGCTTGAAGCGCTGGCCGCGATCGCTCAAGCGTCGCGATAGCTGCAGCGCGGCCGACACGGCCTCGCCGTGCAGACGCACCTTGCGGATCGTGGTGACGTGCGCCGGCAGGATCAAGAGCGACTCGATCAGCGAGAACGACAACACGGCGATCACGACGACCGCCGCCGGCTGCATGAAGCGGCCCATCATGCCCTCGACACCGATCAAGGGCGCGAACGCGGTCACCGTGGTCAGAACGGCGAAGACCACCGGCGCGCCGACCTCCAGCACGCCGCGCGTGGCCGCGAGCTGCGGACCTTCGCCGCGTTCGCGGCGCGCGAAAATGCTCTCGCCGACGACGATCGCGTCGTCGACGACGATGCCCAGCGACAAAATGAATGCGAAGAGCGTGATCATGTTCAGGGTCACACCGAACCAGGGCAATACCCAGAACGCGCCGAGGAAACTGGTCAGGATGCCGAGGGAGACCCAGAAGGCCAGGTGGAACTGCATCGTCATCGCCAGCACTAAAAACACCAATCCGAGCCCGATCAGGCCGTTCTTCAGCAGCAGGTTCATGCGGTCGCGGTAGATGAGCGACCGGTCGCGCCACACGGTGGCGGCGATGCCCGCCGGCAGCGAGAGTCGTTCGTCGGCAAGGTGTTCTTTCACCGCCGCGGCGACATCGAGCACGTTCTCCCGGCCGGAACGATAGACCGAGACGATCGCCGCCGGCCGTCCGTCCATGCGCGTGCGCATGTCGATGTCCTCGAAGGCGTCGCGCACCGCGGCCAGTTCGTCGAGGTAGACGCGGCTGCCGTCTGGCTTGCCGATCGCGACCAGGCGGGCGAACTCGTCGCCGGTGTAGCGCTGTCCCTTGGTGCGGATCAGGATCTCGCCGCCGGCGGTCTTGACGGCGCCGCCGGGCAGGTCGAGGCTGTTCAGGCGCACGGCTTGGGCCACCTGTCCGAGGCTCAGGCCGTGGGCGCGCAGGCGGTCCTCGCTCACCTCGATCGAAATTTCGTAAGGGCGGGTGCCGGCCACCTCGGCGTAGGTGATGCCCGCCTTGGTCATGAGGTCGTCGCGCACTTGGTCGGCGAGCACCTTTAACGACCGCTCGTCGGTGTCGCCGTAGATGATGACATCGAGCACGGGCCGTCTGACCTCCACGAGCGTGACCACCGGCCGTTCGGTGTTCTCGGGGAAGGTGATGATGCGGTCGATCTCGCTCTTGATGTCGTCGTAGGCTTTCTGCTTGTCGGTGCCAAGTTCCAGCTCGATGGCCACCGTGCCCACGCCCTCGCTGGCCTTGCTGGTGATCTTCTTGATGCCGTCGACCCCTTGGACCTGTTCCTCGATCTTGATGCAGATGCTCTCCTCGACCTCGCTCGGGGTGCCGCCCAGGAAGACGACCGCGACCGTCACCAAGTCCAGCTCGGTCTGCGGAAAGACCTCTTGCACAATGGTCATCGTCGCGATGAGTCCGCCCACCAGGATCACGGACATCAGGAGATTGGCGGCCACGTGGTTCTCGGAGAACCAGGTCAACAGCGATTTCACGGGCGCCCGCCTTTCGCGGGGGCCGCATCGGCGGCCTGGTCGGCGGCCGGCACGAGAGTCGGATCAGGGTCCGCCGCCGTCAGTTGCATGCCGTCGCTCACATACTGCAGATTGCTGGTGATCACCCGGTCGCCCGGCGCAAGACCGGCGGCAATGACCGCGGTCTCGAGGCCGGCGCGCGCCACCGCGACGGGCCGCAAGCGCAGGCGGTCGTCATCGTCCAACAGCCAGACCTGATCGCCCGGCCGCAAGGCGTGGCGCGGGATCGCGACCGCGCCGGGCGGCGGTTCGCTGGTGAAAGTGACTGCGACGAACATGCCGCTCAAGAGCGGCGGCTGGTCGCCGGTGCGCCGATACGGCGCCTGAACCTCGACCACGACCGGCACCTGGCGCGTGCCCTGATCGACCGCGCCGCCGAGGCGCACCGCGCGAGCCGGCCAGGTGTGATCGCCGCCGGCAAAGGTCGCGCGTACGGTGGCCGCGGCGCCCGCGGCAGAGTCGCTCGGCGCCAGCGGCACGCGGATCCAGGCCAACTCGCGATCGGACACCGGGACGGTGATCTCAGCGATGGCCGTATCGTAGATGCCGGCGAGGACTTCGCCGGCGCGCACGTACTGCCCGACCGAGACCGACTCGGTGAGCACGCGGCCGGTGAACGGGGCGGTCAAGCGGCAGCGGGCGAGGTCCAGTTCGGCGCGGTCCAGCGCGGCCTGGGCCGCCGCTAGCTGGGCTTCGGCCTGCCGCAGTTGCGGCTCGCGAAAGACCAGCGGGCCGGGCTCGACGCTCGCGGCCGCATCGTTCATGGTCCGCAGCCAGTCGTGCCGGGCGGCGGCGGCCTCCTCGCGGGCGATCGCGAGGCCGACGTCCGCCTGGGCGACCTGGCTGCGCGCCTGCCGCACGGCAAGTTCGTAGTCGGTCGACTCGATCTCGACGAGAATCTCGCCGGCCGTGAAGAATGCGCCTGCCTGCAGATTCGGCGCAACCGCAACCACCTTGCCGCTCACCTGCGGCACCAGCGTGATCGCGTATTTGGGTTGGACCGTGCCCCAGCCCGTGACCTCGATCGGCGGGCATTGATCGCCCACCGTCTCGAACGTCACCAGCGGCGCGGCCACTGGCGGCCGCTGGCGTTGCGGGCGCGGGCGCATCGCGATCAAGACGGCCAGTACGATGAGGGCACCGAGCAGGATGACCGTGACGATCAAGCGGCGGCGGCGGATCTCTGGGGTCATGGGCGGTTTCCTTCCGCGGTGTTCGGCTCGGCGTCCCACGGGCCGCCGAGGGCGAGAATCAGGTTGACGCGCGCCGTGCGCTGGGCGCGTTGGGTGCTGAGCAGCGCACTCTCGGCCCCGAAGAGGCGCCGCTGGATCTCCAGTGTTGCCAGCAGGTTGTCCAGACCGGCGCGGTAACGATCCTCGGCCAGCGCCAGTGCCCGCCGCGCTTCCAGGACCGAGGCGCCGAACGCCTCTTCGCGCGCCGCCTGCAAGCGCTCGTTGTCAAGCGCGTTCTCGACCTCGCCGAAGGCCGTGAGCACGGCCTGCTGGTAGGCGGCGACAGCCTGCTCGGCGCGCGCCTCGGCGGCGCGTACCTGAGCCACCGTCGCGCCGCGGTTCACGAGCGGCAGCGCGAGGTTGGCGGCGAGCGACCAGACATCAGTACCCTCGGTGAACCAGGTTTTCAGGTCGCCGCTGGTCGTGCCGAGGCTGCCGGTCAGGGCAATGGCCGGGTAGAGACGGGCTTTGGCCGCGCCGACATTCGCGGTGGCGGCATGCAAACCGGCTTCGGCCGCGAGCAAGTCGGGTCGACGTTCGAGCAAACTGCTTGGCAGCCCGGCGGGCACCGGCGGCAACGTCGCGGGCACGGCGGTTGCCGTCATGATCGCGGCCGTCGCCGGGTCACGGGCCGCTTCACCCGCCGGGGCGGACCGGGCGGGGCGGCCGGCGGGATAGCGACCGGTCAGGATCTCGAGTCGGCGCGCGGCCTCAGCGAGCAGGCGCTCTTGCTCGGGGGCGACGGCCTGGGCGTTCAGCAGGTTCTGGCGCGCCAGATGCACGTCCAACGCGGGCGCCACGCCGCGCGCGTAGCGTTCCTCGACCATGGTCACCGTCTGGTGGTAGCTCGCGATCGTGCTGCGGGTCAGCGCCAACTGGCTCTGCAGCTCGCGGACCAGCAGCCAGGTGCGCACGACGTCGGCGATCAGCGTTTGCCGCACGACGCGCCGGTTCATGTCATGTTGCAGGACGCCGGCCCAGGCGGCCTCCTCGGCGCGGGACAAGCGGCCCCAAAGATCGACCTCGTAGCGAGCCGTGAGGTTGGCGTCGAAATACTCCCGGTACATCGTGCCGCTGCCGCCGAATACGGCGCGGCTGCTCTTCGAACGGCTGGCGCTGCCGCCCACCTCGAGCCGCGGCCAACGGTCGCTCTCGGCGCCGCCCAGCAGCGCGCGGGCTTCGAGCACGCGTGCGGCGGCTCGGCGCAGGTCTTGGTTGCGCGCGAGGGCGTCGCCGACAAGGCGGTCCAGCGCGGTGTCGCCGAACGCGGTCCACCAGCGCGGCCGGACGGCCGCCGGCGCAACCGCGGAGTTCTTTTCGACGGCCGTAAACCCGTCCGGTACTTCGGTCAAAAGCGGCGGACGAACGTGGTCCGGTCCCACGGTGCACCCCGTCACCAAGACGATCGCCAGGACCAACGCGGCCGCCGGTGCGCCCGCCGTGTGAGCATGCAGACTCAAAGCTCGTCCTTTCGCGGCGGCGTCGAGCCGACGGCAGCGGCGCCGGCGGCGAGGGCGCGGATCCCCGCCGCGGAGAAGCGAGCGATGTGGGTCACCGCTCGGTCGATGTACTGGTCGACATCGTCGGCCAGCGGGGGAAACAGCGCTTGCAGGAAGGTCGTCGGTTGATCGCCGCGGTGACCGGCGGCGGCGTGGATGGTATGCCAGCGGATCGTGAAATGGATGAGCTGACCGTGCAAGCTGCCGATGACCCACGCGCAAGTGACGTCGTCGAGCCCGGGCAACGCGGCCACCAGCGCATGCTGGAACTCGGTCCACATGGGAGCGAGTAGTTCGGTGATCGGCTGCATGCGGGCCGCATCGCCGTGGTGGATTTCGCGCGCCAGCAGTTTGATAAACGCCGCGCCGCGTTCGCTCTTGAGCGAGTCTTCGAAGTGCGTGTGGAAAAAGCTACGCAGTACGGTCTCGACCGGATCGACGCCGCTGCCACGTTCGCTGGCGTCGGGCGCGGTCACGAGGGCAACACGTAAGGCGGCTTGATAGCGGTCGCGTTTGGCGCGGATAAGACGAGTCAGAACAGTCCGGTAGAGCCGCTCCTTGCCGCCAAAATGATAGTTGACGGCGGCCACGTTCACCCCGGCCGCGCCGGCGATGTCGCGAACCGAGACGGCGTCGAATCCCTTGTCCGCAAACAAGATCTCGGCCGCGTCGAGCAGGCGTTGCTGGGTTTCGCCGGTGTGGTCCGCCATAAAACACTCGCTTGAAACAAATATTTAAAACGAATGGTTCAGGCGGGGGAATTTACATATAGACCGTCGCCGGCGCAAGCGGGATCGTCCGCTTTCTCACGACGGTCCTTCATGAATACTCCGGGTTGGCTGCGGCCAGCAACAATGTTCGAGGCACAACCTAGTCTTTGAAGGACGCCAATGCCTCGTCGACGCTCTCGTAGGTCTCGAACACCGAGGTCAGGCTGGTGACCGAGAACAACCGGTCGATACGAGTGCTCAGGTTGCAGATCTTCATCTGCCCCATGTTCTTCTTCAGCGTGGTCAGGCCGCTCACGAGGATCCCCAGCCCGGTGGAGTTGATGTAGCGCACTTTGTCCATGTCCAGGACCAGGTCCATGTGGCCTTCACTGACCAGTTCCTTGATCGTTCCGGTGAACAGCTCGTAGTCGCTGCCGCCCATGATGTCGCCGGAAAGCTGCAGCACCATGGCCTTCTCCTGCGGGCTGCGATTGATCTTCACGATGATCCCCTTCCTTGCTGGCAGCGGGCGGCCCCTGCCGGAGAAATCTGGTCACTTCACGCAGTCGGCCTGTTCGGCACGGTCGGTCCGGGTGCACGCAAACGACAACCCCGCAGCGGTGCGACGCGAATCCACACCCCCGCTGCACCGGACGCGGACGGCGCATAGAATAACCATAATCGGTGCCCGGTGTAAACAAGTCCATGCGCCGGCGGCGAGGCCGGTTCAACCCTCGATCGCGTCCAGTAGTTTCAGATGGTCCTCGTAAGGCATGGCCTGCCAGCTCTCGGCGCTGAGCGCTCCCTCGGCCCGGGAGATCAACGACACGCGGTGGGCCGTGTCCGCGTCGGGCGCCTCGTAGATGTCCATGAAGTCATAGGGGCCGAGCAGCGCGTAGTGGGCGATGAACCTCACGTCGGGACAGAGTTTGCGGACCTTCTGGAGCCACTCCTTGCCGAGAGCGCGGCGTACGGTCGCGTCTTGTAGGTTCTCGGTGGCCAGTCTGGTCATGAGGATGAACGTGGGCATGGGGCGACCTCCTGCGCAGGGTTGGAGGCGGCCAGGCCGACCGGACCGACCGGCGGCCGGCGCCGGGTCCGCTGAGATCTTAGCAGAATGATCGCCTCGACGTTCGGATATTCTTACCGATACGTTGCGAAGGAGTCTAGCAGGCTGTTGAAAAACTGGGCTCGGCCGGTCGGCGCTCCGAACACGGCCAGATCCAGTTTTTCAACAGCCAGCTAGGCGCGCATCTGGCGGGACGGTTCCCGACTCCCGCCCGCGCGCGCCTGAATGATCCGGGACGACAAAGCCCGGGCCGTTGCCGGCCCGGGCTCGACATGCCCGTGGCGACCCGGTCGCCGGTTCGTTCCGGCGGCGGACAAACCCCGAGCCTCGACCATTCGGGGTCAGCGGGCTGTCATGGCAGCGTGATCAGTCGTAGAGAAGCTGCGCCGTGACGGTGATGCCGTCCGTCTCCTGGATCTCCACCGTGTAGCGGCGGAGGGCATCTGCGGTGTAGCTCTTGATCTTCAACTCCTTGACGGCCACCGCGGGACCGGTCCAGATGACCTGATTGCCCTCGTAGACCGTAGCGATGGTCGTCGGTTTGTGAATCTCGGCGCTTGGCAAGATGGAGAGGTACAGGTGGGTCGGTCCATCGGCAACGCCGCTGCCGGCGACCTCCGTGTAGGGAGCCGCCGTGACCGACACGATCAGCGTGAGAGCGAACGCGGCTCCGGCCAGCAGCAACAGAGCCAAGGATCCGCACACGATTTTCTTCATGGAGGGTCCTCCTTCCCCTGGGGAATCCACGTCGAGGCGCGGGCACTCTAGCACTGCGCCGCCGGTCTGTCACGCCTTTCTCTGGGCACGATTCGCGCGGGCGCCTCGACCTCCATTTCCAGGAGCGCCTGCGACAGGGTCTTGCCTTGCGGATCAAGCAACAACGACACAGTACCGCCGCCGCCGAGCGCCTTTTCGAGCAGGAAGTTCAGCGCCAGCAGATTAGGCACCTCGTGCCGGACGACCTTGCCCTTGACGATACCCCGGAAGAAACGGCGCACGACCGCCGCGGTCAGCGATTCGCGCAGCCAGTCGTAGACTGCCTCCGAGCGAGCAATCACGCCGATGTTGCAGGTGTCGCCCTTGTCGCCCGAGCGCGCGTGCGCGAGCGTGCGGAGCTTGACCCGGCGCGTGCGTCCCGGCCAGGCGCGTACGCGCGGTCGGCGTCCGGCCGGCGCGAGAGCTTGCGCGGCGCCCGGAGCCGCGTCGGTGAACTCGATCGTCTGTGCGGTCTCGCCGCCGCCTGCAGCCAGCACCACGACCCGCGCCGCGACGCTGCGGCGCCGAATCAGCGCCGGCCAGTAGGCGACGACCGGCGTCGGCTTCGGCCGCCCGCCCGTGACCGCCATCCCGCTGGGTCCAGACAGGATCAAGGCCGGCAGGAGCACGCCGAAGGCCTCGACCTTGGCGCGGTCCGGGTCGCGCACTGCCAGGCGCAACAGCACCTCGTCGGGCTCGCAGCGGCCGAGGCTCGCGGGCCAGATCGAACCGCTGCCCACCACCGACGTGTGCGCGGCGGCGTAGCGTTGGCCGAGGCGCCGCCAGAAGATGGCGGCGGCGGCTTGGGCCTTGGCGACGGCCTCGGGACCGCTGATCAGCACCGTGCCCGCGGCCTTCCAGCCGTCGTCATACGCCATCGACACCTTGAACCGTTCCGGCCGCGGCGCGCCGCGCACGCCGCTGACGCGCACCCGATCGCGTCCGGCCGGCGCGAGTTCGATGGTGTCGAAGCGGGCGATGGCGTCCGGTGAGATGTAGGCGCGGGGGTCGCCCATTTCGTAGACGAGCTGTTCCTTGACAGTCGCGGTCGACACGAGTCCGCCCGTGCCGCGGTGCTTGGTCACGACGAACGATCCGTCCTCGTTCATTTCGATGATCGGATAGCCGACGCGCGCAAGACCGGGCACCGTACGCCAGTCCGTGAAATTGCCGCCCGACGCCTGGGCGCCGCACTCGATGATGTGGCCGGCCACGACGCCGGCGGCCAGGCGATCCCAGTCGTCGGCGGCCCACCCGAAGGCGTGGATCATCGGCGCCAGCGTGATGCCGGTGTCGGTGACGCGCCCGGTGACGATGACCTGGCAGCCGGCCTGCAGCGCGCGCACCACCGGTTCGGCGCCGAGGTAGACGTTGGCCGCTGTCACGCGCGCGCGCACCGGCGCAAGCGGCGCGCCGGTTTCCATGTTGGCCAGCGGGTCGCCGCCGGCGGCAAGGTCGCCCAAGCGCGGCAGGATGTCGTCGCCGTCGACCACGCCTACGGTGACCGCCAGACCCAACTCGCGGGCCAGCGCCTGAATTCTGCGGCCCAGACCGAGAGGATTGATGCCGCCCGCGTTCGTGATCACGGTCACGCCGCGTTCGACCAGCAACGGCAGGCAGTCGCGCATCTGCGCCAGGAAATCCCCGGCGTAGCCGAGTTCCGAATTGCGGGCGCGCTGCGCCTGCAGGATCGACATCGTCACCTCGGCGAGATAGTCGAGCGTCACGTAGTCGAGCGGCCCGCCGGTGAGTTGGCGCCGCAGCGCGCCGGGGTCGTCGCCCCAGTAGCCGCCGGCGTTGCCGATTCGGATCATGCGGCGCGGCAATGCCGCCGGCGCGGCGATTCGCTGCCCAGGCATCAGGCCCTTCCTTCCAGAACCAACAGCGGTTGCCCTTCGAGCACCTGGTCGCCCACGCTATAGAGCACGTCCTTGACCGTGCCGCTTTCGGGCGCGCAGATGTTGTACTGCATCTTCATGGCTTCGATCACCATCAGCGCGGCGCCGCGCTGAACCTCTTCGCCGGCGCGGCACTGTACCCCGACCACGATGCCGTTGATCGGCGCGGTCAGGCGGCCGCCGCCGGCGTTCTCCTCGGCCGCGTGCGCGGGCGCCGGCAGCGCGAACGTGTGCACGTGCTGGCGGAAGTGCACCGTGACCGCCGACGGCGTGGCCGTCACGGTCGATTTGAGCGAGTGGCCGTCGAGTTCGGCGAAGAGTCGCCGCCCCTGCAGGCGGGCGGTGGCGCGGATCTCGCGGTCGGCCACGTCCAGCCGGTAGCGGCCGGAGCCGTCGCAGTCCACGCCGATCAGGATCTCGTGCCCTTCGTGGTCGAGCAGACGGACCGTATCGCGGGCCGGCCCGTTGAGCCGCCACGCCGGCAGCGCCGACCAGGGCGAATGGGGATCATGGGTCAGGCTGTCGCGTTGCCGGGCCCGCCGCGCCCGGCATTCCACCAGATAGAGCGCGGCCAGCGCCTGGAACCGCACCGGTGACAGGCCATTGGTGCCGACGAGCAGCGCGGCATGGTCGCTCAAGAAACGGGTGGACAGGTCGCCCGAGGTGAACGGGCGCGAGTCGAGGATGTTGGCCAAGAAATTGAGGTTATGCGCGACCCCGACAATACGGTACTCCTCCAGCGCGCGGTTGATGCGGCGGATGGCGAGCGGCCGCTGCTCGTCCCAGCAGATCAGCTTGCTGATCATCGGGTCGTAGTGGCTGGAGATCGTGTCGTTCTCGCGCACGCCGCTGTCGACGCGCACGTGGCGCGAGGTTTCCGGCTCGGCCATGTAGGTGATGCGGCCGGGCGACGGTTTGAAATCGTCGTCGGGGTCCTCGGCGTAGATGCGGGCCTCGATCGCGTGGCCGTGAATGCGCACGTCGTCCTGCGGCAACGGCAGCGGTTCGCCGGCGGCGACCAGGAGCTGCCACCGAACCAGATCCTGGCCCGTGACCATCTCGGTCACCGGATGCTCGACCTGCAGACGGGTGTTCATCTCCATGAAGTAGAAGCCGCCGTCGTCGCCGAACAGATACTCGATGGTGCCGGCCCCCACATAGTCGATCGCCCGCGCGGCCAGGACCGCCGCCTCGCCCATCGCGCGGCGTTGACCGTCGGTCAGGCCGGGCGCGGGGGCTTCCTCGACGATCTTCTGGTGGCGGCGCTGGATCGAGCAGTCGCGGTCGCCCAGGTAGATGCAGTGGCCGTGCGTATCGGCGAACACCTGCACCTCGACGTGGCGCGGCCGCGGCAGGTAGCGCTCGAGAAGGACGCGGTCGTCGCCGAAGGCGCTGCGGGCCTCGCCGCGGGCCAGCGCCAGCGCGGCCGCGAAGTCCTCCGACCGCTCGACCACGCGCATGCCCTTGCCGCCGCCGCCCAGCGCGGCTTTGATCAAGAGGGGATAACCGATCTCGGCGGCGGCGGCGGCGAGCACCTGGTCGTCCTGATCGTCGCCATGGTAGCCGGGCAGCAACGGCACGCCGGCCGCGGCCATGATCGCCTTGGCGCGGCTCTTGTTGCCCATGGCGTCGATCGCCGCGGGCGGCGGGCCCACGAACACCAGGTCCGCCTCGCCGCATCGACGGGCGAAGGCCGCGTTCTCGGAAAGAAAACCGTAGCCTGGGTGCACGGCGTCGGCGTTGGTTTGGCGCGCGGCGGCCAGGATACGCTCCTGGTTCAGATAGCTCTCCTGGCTCGGCGCGGCCCCCAGACGCACGGCCTCGTCAGCCAGGGCCACGTGCCAGGCGTCGGCGTCGGCGTCGGAATAGACCGCAACGGTGCGGATGCCCATCTGGCGCGCGGTGCGGATGATGCGGCCGGCGATCTCGCCCCGGTTGGCGATCAGCAGCTTGCGCAGCAAGGTCTACTCCTTGGGTTCGGCCCAGACGGGCGGACGCTTCGCGAAGAAGGCGGCGAGGCCCTCGCGGCCTTCGGGTCGCCCGCGCAACTCGGCGATCAAGAGGGCGGTCTCGCGGATCAGTTCGTCGTCGACCGGATGTCCGTGGATACGTTGCACCAGTTCCTTGACGGCGGCCTGGGCGCCCGGCGCGCCGGCCAACACGTGCGTCGTCCAGCGCGCGGCGGCCGCTTCGAGATCGTCCGCCACTTCGTGCGCGAGGCCGTCGCGCAGGGCGGTTGCGGCGTCGAGCGTCTCGGCCGTAAGCACGGCGTGCCGCGCGCGGCGCGGCCCCAAGGCGCGCACCACATACGGCGAGATCACCGACGCCGCGAGCCCCAGTTTGGCCTCGCTGAGACAGAAGCTCGCGCGCGGACCGGCGATCACCGAGTCGCAGCAGCAGCACAGGCCGACCGCGCCGCCGAACGCCGCGCCCTGCACGACGGCCAAGGTCGGCCGCGAGAAGGTATCGAGCCGCCGCAGCAGCTTGGCCAACCGGGTGGCGTCGTCGAGGTTTTCCTGGCGGTCGGCGACCGCCATCTTCTGCATGTCGGCGAGGTCGGCGCCGGCCGAGAAGTGTTTGCCTTCGGCGCGCACGATCAACGCGCGCACGCCCGGCTGCTCGCCCGCCCAGCGCAGCAGCTCGTCCAGTTCGCGCACCATGGCGCCGGATAACGCGTTGTGCTTTTCGGCTCTGGCCAGGGTCAACGTGACGACGCCCCGCGCGTCGATGTCGGCCCGACAATCCGTGCGTTTCAGTTCCACGGCTCCTCCGACGCCTACATGCGAAAAACCCCGAACACCGTCGGCGGAATCGGCGCGTTCAACGCCGCCGACAGGCTGAGGCCGAGCACGTCGCGGGTTTGAGCGGGGTCAATGACACCGTCGTCCCAGAGGCGGGCGCTCGCGTAATACGGATGCCCCTGTTGCTCATAGCGCGCGCGGATCGGGGCTTTGAACTCTTCGGCCTCCGCGGCGGACCAGCTCCGGTGCTCGCGCGCGAGACCCTCGGCCTTGACCATCGCCAGCACGTCGGCCGCTTGATCGCCGCCCATCACCGAGATGCGGGCGTTCGGCCACATCCACAAGAACGCCGGATCGTAGGCGCGGCCGCACATGCCGTAGTTGCCCGCGCCGTAGCTGCCGCCCAGCAGGACGGTGATCTTCGGCACCTGGGCGCAGGCCACGGCGTTCACCAGCTTCGCGCCGTGCTTGGCGATGCCCTCGGTCTCGGCCTTGCGGCCCACCATGAACCCCGTGATGTTCTGGAGGAACAACAGCGGGATGCCGCGCCGGCAGCAGAGTTGGATGAAGTGCGCGCCCTTCAGCGCCGAGTCGCTGTGCAGGATGCCGTTGTTGCCGAGGATGCCCACCGGATAGCCGTGCAAGTAAGCGAAACCGCAAACCAGCGTTTCGCCGAAGCGGGCTTTGAACTCGTCGAAGTCCGAGCCATCGACCAGGCGGGCGATGACCTCGCGGATCTCGAACGACCGCTTCAGGTCGCAACCCACCAGGCCGTAGAGTTCGGCGGGATCGTAGAGCGGCGGCGTTGGCTCGCGTAGTTCGAGCTGGGTGGGTTTGCGGCGGTTCAGATTGGCGACGGCGCGGCGCGCCAGCGCCAGCGCGTGGCGGTCGTCCTGCGCGAAGTGGTCGGCCACGCCCGAGACGCGGGTGTGCAGATCGGCGCCGCCGAGTTCTTCGGCCGTGACCTCTTCGCCGGTGGCTGCCTTGACGAGCGGCGGGCCGGCCAAAAAGATGGTGCCCTGCTCTTTGACGATGATCGCCTCGTCGGCCATCGCGGGCACGTAGGCGCCGCCGGCGGTGCACAACCCGAGCACGACCGCGATCTGGGCGATCCCGGCAGCCGACATCACGGCCTGGTTGTAGAAGATGCGGCCGAAGTGATCGCGGTCCGGGAAGACCTCGTCCTGGTACGGCAGGTTGGCGCCACCCGAATCCACCAGATAGACGCACGGCAGATGACAGCGCGCGGCGATCTCCTGGGCGCGCAGGTGTTTCTTGACCGTCAGCGGGTAATAGGTACCGCCCTTGACCGTGGCGTCGTTCGCCAGGACCATGCACTCGCGCCCCTCGATGCGGCCGATCCCGGTGATCAGACCCGCCGCCGGCACGCTCTCGCGGTAGACCTTGTAGGCGGCCAGCTGGCTCAGCTCCAGAAACGGCGAGCCCGGATCGAGCAGCGCCTGCACGCGGTCGCGCGGCAGCAGCTTGCCCCGCGCGAGGTGCCGGGCCTGCGCTTTCTGGCCGCCGCCGCGCGCGGCCTCGTCGAGCACCCGGCGCAGGTCGGCCAGCAGGTCGCGCATGGCCTGGTCGTTCTCGCGGAAGCGGTCGCTGCGGGTCAACACGCGGCTCTGGATCACGCTCACGCTCCGCCTCCCTCGCTGCGGCGGGCCTTGGCCGCCCGGGCTCCCTCGGGATGGGTCTCTTCGAAGATCTCGCGCCCGATCAAGAGGCGGCGGATTTCGCTGGTGCCGGCGCCGATCTCGTAAAGCTTGGCGTCGCGCAGCAGGCGGCCGGCCGGATACTCGTTGATGTAGCCGTTGCCGCCGAGCATCTGGATCGCGTCCAGAGCCATGCGCGTCGCGGTCTCGGCGGCGAACAGGATCGCGCCGGCCGCGTCCTTGCGCGCCGTCTCGCCGCGGTCGCAGGCCCGCGCCACGGTATAGACATAAGCCCGGGCGGCGTTGGTCTGCGTGTACATGTCGGCCAGTTTGGCGCGCATGAGCTGAAACTGACCGATGGCGCGCCCGAATTGGCGCCGCTCGTGCAGATAGGGGACCACCAGGTCGAGGCAGGCGCGCAGGATGCCCAGCGGTCCGCCGGCCAGCACCACCCGCTCGTAGTCGAGACCGCTCATCAGCACCTCGATGCCGCGATCGGCCGGCCCGAGCACGTTCGCGGCGGGCACCGGGCAATCGGCGAACACCAACTCGCACGTCTGCGACCCGCGCATGCCCAGCTTGTCCAGCTTCTGCGCCGTCGTGAAGCCGGGCATTCCCTTTTCGACCAGGAACGCCGTCACGCCGCGGGCGCCGCGGTCGGGCGCCGATTTGCCGTAGACGACCAGGGTGTCGGCTTCAGGGCCGTTGGTGATCCACATCTTGGTGCCGTTGAGCACGTAGTGGTCGCCGTGGGGTTCGGCGCGCAAATGCATGGCGACGACATCGCTGCCCGCGCCGGTCTCGCTCATCGCCAGCGCACCGACGTGCTCGCCTGAAACCAGTCTCGGCAGGTACTTCGCGCGCTGCGCGTCGTTGCCGTTGCGGTAGATCTGATTGACGCAGAGGTTCGAATGCGCACCGTAGCTCAAGCCGACCGACGCCGACGCGCGGCTGATCTCTTCCATGGCGATCACATGTGCGAGGTAGCCTAGACCGGCGCCGCCGTAGTCTTCGCCGACCGTGATGCCCAGCAGGCCCGTTTCGCCCAGCTTGCGCCAGAGTCCTTGCGGGAAGGCGTTCTCGCGGTCGATGCGTTCGGCCAACGGCGCGATCTCGCGCCGGGCGAACTCCCGTGCATGGGCCCGCAACAGGTCGATGTCCTGCCCGAGCGAAAAATCGAGTTCTTGAAACGAACTGGCCATGACGCTCCCCGGTAAGACACCGGCCGGCCGGACCGGCCCGACCGACAAAGTGAGTGGACATGTTCGGTCGGAAATAAGGAAGCCGCCAGGGGGAAGCAGAGGCGCGGGTGGTCCGGGAACCACCCGCGCCGGAACGCGCGCGTCCACGCCGAGGGATCAGTCGACGAGGCCGCTGCTGCTGCGCAGCAGTCTCACGGTCGCCAACAGATCGTGGCGCACCAGGCGGTAGAGCTCCCAGCGCAGCCACGCGGCGACCGTTGCGGCCGGCCCTGCTGACAGTTCGCCCCCGCTGTCGCGGCCGCCGCCAAGGATCTGTTGCAGAGGACTCGTCGGCTCGGGCAAATGAACCAGTTTCAGCGGCACTTCCGGCGCGATGCCGGCCAGCGACGCGGCTTCGCGCACCGCGGCCTGCAGGTTGCCGACGCCATCGATCAGTCCGTTGGCCGCGGCTTCGGCGCCGGTGAACACGCGGCCGTAGGCGCGGCTTTCGACCTCCGCGAAGGTCAGGTTCCGGTGTTCCGCCACGCCGCGCATCCAGTCCTCGAAGCCGGCGATATGCGCGCGCTCGAACGCCTGCCATTCCGCGGGGGTGGGGGCGCGGGCGTCGCGTCCCAGTTCGGCCATGGGGCCGACCGTGACCGCGTCCTTGCCCACCCCGAGCCGCTCGTACAAGCCGCTCGCGTCGAAGAAGGCGCTGATCGAGCCGATCGAGCCGGTGACGCTCAGCGGATTGGCCAGCAGCTTGGTGGCGCAGTAGCTGATCATGTAGCCGCCCGAAGCGGCCACGTCGACCATCGAGACGACGGTCGGCTTGGCCGCCGCGCAGAGTTCGACCTCGCGGCGGATCAGGTCGCTGGTCAGCGATTCGCCGCCGCCCGAATCGACGCGCAGGACGATGGCCTTGACCTTTTCGCTCTGGCGCGCTCGCCGTAGCTCGCGCACGATCGATTCGTGGCCCATGGTCAAGCCGAGCAGCGGGTTCATCCCGCTTTCGCGGCCGCCGATCATGCCCTGGGCATGGATCACGGCCACGGTCTCGCGGCCTTTGGGCCCGAGCTTCGACCAATCGACGTCGCGGTAAGCGGCCGGCGAGATCGTCGGCAGCATCTTGACCTTGTCCTTGCCTTTGCCCTTGGCGCCGGCCAGGAGCTGGGCCTCGAGATCCTGCCAGTAGAGCACCCGGTCGATCAGGCCGGCCGCGGCCGCTTCAGTGGGCTGCAGCGCCGACTGCTCCATCAACGCCAGCAGCTGCTCCCGCGACAGGTCGCGCTCCCGGGTGATGGCCGCAACCGCGGCTTCCCAGACGTGATCGAGCAGCCTCTGCGCTTGCTCGCGCGCCGGCGCGGTCATGCGGGTCTCGGTCAACATCTCGGCCGCCGACTTGTACTCGCGCAGCTTCGAGACATACGGCGTGACGCCCAGCTTGGCCAGCAGACCGCGCACGTGCATGCTCTCGTGCATCAAGCCGCGGACCTCGCAGTAGCCGCCGCGCGGCTGGTAGATCGAATCGCAGGCGGCCGCGAGGTACAGCGTGGGCAGGTCGAGCGTCTCCGCCCAGGCGTAGACCGGCTTGCCGCCGTCCCGCACGGCGGTGATGCCGTCGCGTAGTTCCTGCAGTTTGCCCCAGCCGGCGCCGTGGCCGGCGGCCAGTTTCCAGACCACGCCGGAGACGCGTTTATCGAGCGCAGCCTTGCCCATGGCGTCGAGGGCGTCCTGCAGCGTGAGCGTGTCGCCGGCCAGCAGGCTGCCGGGCAGGCTGCCCGCGGGCGCGTAGGCGGGCAGATCGCCGGCGAGGTCCAACACGAGCCAGCTTTCCGCCTTGATGGGCGTCTTCTTGTTGAGGACCAAATAGGCGCCTCCCACCACGATCAAGACGACGATCACGATGGTCAAGAGAACGCTGGCGACCGACTGGGCCAGCCGTCTGCAGAATCCGTGGCCGGACATACGGGACCTCCGGGACAAGGGTAACCGGGCTCAGTGGCGTCGGCTGTAACAGGCTCAAGACGCACGCAAGCGCGCGGATGTTGCGCCGCTCAAATGATCGGCCGTCCGGTCATCTCCGCCGGCTTGGGCAGACCGAGCAGGGAGAGGATGGTCGGGGCGATGTCGGCCAATCCCCAGTCGGCCGGCGGAATCAAGTCGCACCGGCCTTCGAGGTCGTTGCGGGCGACGATGAACGGCACGCGGTTGAGGCTGTGCTGCGTCAGCACCCGGCCTTCGCCGTCGAGCATCTCGTCGCAGTTGCCGTGGTCGGCGGTCACCAGCCAGGTAGCGCCGGCCGCCAGGCTCGGCGGCATGATGTCGGCCAGCAAGCGGTCGAGTGTGCGCACCGCCGACACCGCCGCCTCGAACTTGCCCGTGTGGCCCACCATGTCGCCGTTGGCGAAGTTCACGATCACCACGTCGTAGTCGCCCGAGCGGCAGGCCTGGGCCACGACCTCGGCCACCTCCGGCGCCGCCATCTCCGGCTGCAAGTCGTACGTGGCGACCTTGGGCGACGGGATCAACTTGCGCACTTCGTAGGGCCAGGGCTCTTCGCGGCCGCCGTTCAAGAAGTACGTCACGTGGGCGTATTTCTCGGTCTCGGCGGTGCGCAGGTTGCGGATCTTGTGCTCGGCGAAGATCTCGGCCAGACCGTTGCGCGGTTGCTCCGTCGAGTACAGGGCCGGGACTCCGGCGAGTTTCTCGTCATATGGAGTCATGGTCAGGTAGTCGACGCGCGGCCGGCGCGCGATGCCCCAGCCCTCGAACTCCGGCGCCATGAAGGCCCAGGTGAGTTGCCGGGCGCGGTCGGCGCGGAAGTTCCAGAAAAAGACGCTGTCGCCGTCCTCGACGCGCTGGCCGGCGATCACCACCGGCAACATGAACTCGTCGGACACATCGTCGTCGTAGCTGGCCTGGATGGCGGCCAGGGGGTCGCCGG